>Ga0172381_10000185_pt1 | contig 75518 bp, 57 predicted proteins | sample Leawel6488metaG_FD_119754 | JGI IMG/M metagenome (GOLD analysis project Ga0172381, IMG submission 119754) | Leachate microbial communities from a municipal landfill in Southern Ontario, Canada - Leachate well 64-88 metaG | ecosystem: Engineered > Solid waste > Landfill > Unclassified | place... | reverse complement strand
GGGATAGGAACGACAAGTCCATTAAACGATTTACATGTTCAAGGAATTGCAAGAGTAACAGGAAATAGTTATGTTTTAGGAGATGTCGGCATAAGAACGACAAGTCCATTAAAAAGTTTGGATATTAGTGAGGGTGATGATGTCGGACTTCTTATTGGCGCAGATATTGGGAGCACTGTTCGAACAGCTGTTGCTAATCGATTTGCTGCTCTTGGATTCATACAGTACACTGCGAGCGAGGAGCCAGTTGCTGGATTATTTGCAAATGTAACATCATCAATTAATCAGGTATGTTTAGCAGGCGGAACAAGCGCTGTAAATGCAGCTACATCAGTCGAGATATACACAGCAGAAAATACGACAACTCCTACGGGAACATTAAGGTTTAAGATAGACTCTAGTGGTAATGTAGGTATAGGTACAACAAACCCTTTAACTAGACTTCATGTTCAAGGCGATTCATTAGTACGAGGAAAACTTTCTGTTAATGATCTAGAGATAACTAATGCTTTTACAAGATGCGATTTTGTTGCTCCCGGAACAAATAATTCTATTAATATTTGTCATGATGCTTTATCAGTAGGGCATCCGGATAGGGCTAAGGGTGGTTATATACGAATTGCTGGTAGTACGAATTCTGAAACTGGTGATATTAGTCTTGAAACAGGATTTGCTGGCAATTTAATTCTTTCATCTGGTGAAAGTGCTGGAACAAAAACTAAAATTTATGGTACTACTATAGAGAATTATTGTACGACTTGTAATTATAATGGTACAAGTGAGTTTATATTTAATTCAATAAATTCGAGGATTGGTATAGGAACTGATATAACAGGAACAATAAATGATAGTTATTTAACTATATGTGGTAGCAGGTATGGTAGTTCATTTAATGGAGCTTTTATTAGTTTGTATGGTAATGATGTTTCGGGAAATACTGGAAATTTAACTATGTTTGCTGGCAATTCAGGTAACATTTTTTTGGGTTCAGCGCATAATTTTTCAGTATCTGCTTCAGATTATGTTCATATAAGAGGTGAAGATAATGTAATTTTAAATTCTGACGGGGATGTTCTTTGTGATAGTTTTAGAACGGGAATTGGTACTGCATCTTTAAATCAAACAGGAGGAGACAGTGGCACTTTAGTAGTATATTCACAAGGTATAGCTAATATAGCTCGTTTTATGTTTGATGCAGATTTAAAAGCAAAGATTGATTCTTCAGGTCAGTTTTATTCAGATGCGGGAACAACAATAAGTTCTCCTGCTGATTTTGCTGAATGGACAGAAGTAGAAGATAAATTAGAAAATTATGACGAAGGTGTTATAGTTCAACAATCGCTATCTACAGATATGCTTGTAGAACTAGCTTCAAAAGGACAACCAGTTTATGGTATTGTTACTAATAGAGCTACTTTTTGTGGAGGATTTCATAAATCTATTTGCGATAAGCAAGTAAGAGAAGATTTTATGAATCTTGATATAAATGAGCTTGAAAATAAATATAATGCTAAAAGGGTTGCTATGACAGGGCATGTTCTCTGTAAAGTAGTTGGAACGATAAATAGGGGTCAAAAACTTGTAATTTCAGATATTCCGGGTGTTGCAACTTGTATTAGTTCTAATAATGACGAGTGGTTTGCTCTTGCAAGACAAAATTATAATAGCGATGAGATAGGTCTTATTGAAGTAAAGTTATAAAAGATTAAACAAAATTAACTAAGGAGAGTTTATGTCAGAAGAAACAGAGACAAAAAAAGTTTTTACAGATAATGAAGAACAGAAAAGAAGTGAAATTTCGAGAAACAATGAAGAACAAATTGAAATTGATTTAAATACAGCTTTTAGTTTGAAGTTACAAGAATTTGACAAAAAGATAGCTGATGCTGAAGTGACTATTGCAACTTTAAAAAGAGATAAAGCTGCATATATACTTGATTCGAACATACAACAGATAACGAACGCTTATAGAGAAAAAAAAGTTAGACAACAATTAGAGGAAGAAACAAAAAGAAAATTATCAATGCAAGTAGGAAAAAGAGATGACATTTGAGAAATCAGTAATAAGTTATATATCAATTAAAAGTAGATTTCTTCTTGATATTTCTATTGTTAGAAAAAAAATGTCGAAAACAAGTTATAGAAATTGGAAGAAAAAAAATGAGTTTACTGATTACGTAGATTCTCTTTATGTGCCCCCTCATTGTCAACATTATGTTTACATATTATGTAGTTGTGGTGAAGAATATTTTTATGCAGATAAAGAAGAAATACCTGAAGAAAGTTTTGTGTGTAATTGTGGACAAAAAGTTATTGAATATAGTAGTGAAATACCTTGATTTATCTATTGATTTTATTAAAAGGTGCATTTTCGCGGATTGAAACATTAAAAAATTTTTCTAAATTAGTATCTTGTCGCATCATTAGTTGGTGCGAATATTAAAATAAAGGTTATTAACACTATTCATAAGGAGTTAATATGGCTGGTCCTTTTCAAGGGTATGCACCACCCTCTGTATATGTAACATCAACTTTGGATTCTGCTATTGGCGGTCTACTTGCTAATCTAAGAATTCCTGCACTCATTGGCACAGCAGAAGAAATTAAAAGAACTGAGGGTTATGAATTAGTTCGTGGTTCTAGTCCCAATTTTGACAACAAAAAAGTAAACGAAGATGTTTCTACACAACTTACTGGTACAAATAGAGACTTTATTGTCTCAAATTTTCCTATTGTAATAGGTGATGGTTTAGGTCAAATTACTAACAATACAAACGATGTAGAAGTAAAAGTGAATGGAACGAAAGTTATTGTTGCAAAAGTAGAAGGTGTGAATGGAAAAGTTTATTTGGCGTTAGCACCCTCTGATTCTGATGTTGTTACTGTTACTTATTTTTATAAGAAAACAGACACTAAAATAACCGATGAAGATCTTTCTGATCAAGTTGACGGTTCGACCGTGACTTTTTTTGCACATTATAAACCTATTGTTGATGGTTCTAATGCGGGAAAAGCTTCGACAAATATCAATAATATAATTGTTAAAGTTAATAATTCTATTGTTGAAGTTTCAAATTTAGACGGCGTTGAGGGTTCTTTTACTCTTACAACTCCACCAGTATTAACTGACACGTTAACTGTTACTTACTATTTCAATACTCATCTTAATACAGCTGATGATTTGCCTTATTCTGGTTTAACAAGAATGATAAGAGTAGGTGTTTCACCAGAAACAACAGATTTTGTAGAAAATGTTGATTATGCAATCATAAACGATCAAATTCAGTGGGGAACTGGTTATAAACTTAGTCAAGTGATACATACTACTGGGGGAGAGTTTTTTGATGACAATCAGATACAAGCAACTTTAGTTGATGACAAAATTTATAATGAAGATGTTTCAAGTCAGTTTACAGGAATTGAGACGTCTTTTACTGTTATTCATACACCTATTGTTGATGGTACAGGAAGAGATATTGTGACAAATGATCCTTCTCACGTAATTGTAACAGTTAATGGAACATCTGTTATAGTGACCAGAGTTGATGGTGAACAAGGAATTGTATATCTTAAAACTGCACCTGCAGGGGGTTCTGTCGTAAAAGTTACTTATTGGCGTTCTAGAATGGAAGACGATACATATAGTCTTGAAGTTGTTACATCAGGTGGTGTTGGTGTTGGTTCATATACTATATCTTCTCTTGAAGATGGTCGTCTTGGGATTGCAATCCCAGGTGCTGAATTTGTAGCTAACCCTGGGTTTACTGGGGCAAATTATATTACAGGGCCTACAGTTTCGAAGGGTTATACTGTTGACGAGACTGTAACATTAACTTTTACTTCAAATACTCAATTTTCAGTAACATCTACAGATGCCATAAATGGTTCGTCAGGGTTTGGTATTACAGGATCTACTTACGTAGATCAAAAGACAGGGTTGATGTTTACTTTGTCTGTAGATCCTCTTTATGCATCAGGAGATACTTTGGAAATTAATGTTACTGCTGAAGCTACATTTATTACAAGCGTGCTGCCTGTTACAAGCATACCGGGTATGTATTTGTTTGTGAATAATACAACTGATGTAACATCAGGAGATATTACTGATTTAATAACATTTGATAAATCTGGTAATGAGCCAAATGTAGGTGATGTTTATTATGTTTCATATTATTATGAAAAAGACAATTTTGATTGTGCATTATTTACTAAATTCAAAGATATTACTAATGAATATGGTGATTTGAATGCATCAAATCCACTTGTTCTTTCATCATATTTAATGTTTTTGAATGGCGCAACAGCACTTATTTTGTGTCAAGTACAGAAAGTTGAAGGAAGCGATTTAGCTTCTGACGCATCTTATATTGAAGTTTTACAACGTTTAGAGCAAGATGTTAATGGTGTGAATCCGTCAGTTATTTTTCCAGTTACATCTTCACAGTCTATTATTAATTACACTGCTACACATTGTGCAGTTCAATCATCAAAGAGAAATAAAAGAGAGAGAATTAGTTTCTTTGGTTTCTCTGTTGGTACGGAACCTATGGATGCTGGTAACTTTGCTCTTTCTTTAAATACAGAAAGAATGATAGGTGTTTATCCAGATGGTGCTGTTATAGAACTGGTTGAACCTGATGGAACTGTTAGCGAACATGTAATTGATGGAACGTTTATTGCAGCTGCATTTTGTGGTTTAAATGTTAATCCTATATATGATGTCGCAACACCTATGACAAGAAAAACATTGCTAGGGTTTAAAAATTTGGTAAGATCTTTGGATGAAGTAACAATGGATCTTGTAGCAACAAGGGGTTTAACAGTAATAATGAAGGTTAGCTCATCGTTTATTGTTCGTCATGGTTTAACTACAAATATGACGAATACTTTGACGAGAGAAATAATGGTTATTACAATAAGAGATTTCATTAATCAAGAGACACGTAGAGTTCTCGAACCTTTTATTGGAAGAAAAATGACTTCTAATTTACCTGGAGAAATTTCTGCTACTCTTGGTTCTACTCTTGCATCAGCTGTAGATTCTCAAATAATTACTGATTATAAAGGCGTTGTTGCTGAACGTGATTCTGTTCAACCTGATTATATAAAAGTAACTGGATTTTATATTCCTATGTTGGGATTGAACTGGTGTGACGTCGAATATCAAGTAAGAGTAAGATTTTAATTTAATTTTATTATGGTTTTAAAACGGGAGTTTTCTCCCGTTTTTTGTTTGACAAGTAATTAAATTATGTTTTTTATAAAGTGTTTATATGGATGATAATTATGTCGATTAAAAAAAGAATTTATCAAAAGGGAGTATAGTATGGCTCGTCAAGCTTACATTTATAGAGAAGGTGTATCTCCTAATACTCGTCTTCTTAATCCTCAACGAGTAAGAGTGTTTAGTATTGATGCTGAGGATTCTGCTTTTCAGCCTATTGGTCTTATTCAGACATGGAATCCGACTGATACAAGAGCAATAGAGCCTGTAAGAGGAATAGGATTTGGCGATCAGATCGCTGAACTTGCTGTTGGTGTGACTGATCTTTCAGCTACTGCAACAGTCATGATGATGTATCTTAGAGATATACAACAGCTTTTTGGTTATAAAGCTGGAAGTTCTGGTTTGATTAGATCTTTAAAGCATCATCAGTGGCCGTTTGATGTTTATGAAACTATTCTTGTTCCTGACTATATTAAAGGTCAAGCAAAAGCTGGCGCTGTTGATGAGGGTTCTGTTAAAGTGGTAAAGACTTGGTATGAAGGTTGTTGGATGTCAGATTTTGCTAAAACATTTGATATTGGTGCAACTTCTGTGACACAAGATATGACATGTCAGATATCTGATGTTTATGCTAATAAAGAATCTTTGACTTCTACAGATTTTTATGAAAGCAATAAAAACACGTTAAGAGGCAATTCTACTGGTACTCTATAATAATTAAGGAGAGCAAATAACTCTCCTTAATTCTTCAAACTGTATTTCTACGAAAGTGTTCATTGACTCTGTGCAGTTCAGAGGAGAATACTTAGATTCTAGTTTTTTGCAAAAAATAAAATTAGGGGATACTAGTGAATATTACTAGAAAAGTAACAAAACAAGATCTAAAGTTGCTTTCAGATCTAATTTTTAATTCTTATGTTGAACAAAACATTGAATTAGTAGAACATCATTTTATTATTAGATCTTTGACAACAAAAGAAAGAGATGAAATATTTAGAAAATATCAATATTTGCCAAGTAAATTTAATATAAAACTTATTTTGGAAATTCTTACTTATTCGATTTTATATATAGATGGTCATATTTTTGATAGAAACAAATATGGATATTTTGTTCATAAATTTAATTCAAAGTTGATATTGAAATTATATTCAGAGTTCCAAAGTTTAGAACTTTCTATAGCTGATGCTTCAAGATTTGTTGATTATTATATAGAAACAAAAGAGTCTCGTAATATGTGGGCTGTTTTTAAAATTTGTAGTAGATTACAAGAACCATTTTCTATTAGAAATTTTAATCAATACCAGTTTTATTGGATTGTAATGAATGTTTTCAAAGATTCTTTGGATGACGAAAAAAAGAGTTGGTCAAGAACAGAGTATATGACTAATTCTATTTGTGCTTTTCTTAATCCTAAAGCTTTTAGAAAAGTAAAAAGTCAAATTGGTGTTGTAGAACATTTGGAGCAGTATGAAGATAAATCAAAAAAACGAATTGTTGAAGAGTTAGAAGAAGACAATGTTAAAAAAGTTGTGGAATCAAATGATGTGTTTTCGTCTTTAGAAAGATTACAAGAAGAGACTGATGAAGAATATGAATATAGAGTTAATACTTTATTAGAGAAAACTTTGAAAGGTGAATTAGTTGATGAACATGATAGACTTGTAAGAAAAAGTGAAATAGATTTTTTGAAAAAGTTTTTAAGAGAAAAAAGAATTCAAGTGTTAGTCGAAAGAGAAATACGTTATAAGCAAGGATACAAATTTGACAATGTTGAAGCTTTAGAGAATGAAGCTCTTAAAATACAATTAGAGGAAGACAAGAGACTTGGGTTTTATCATGATGATTTTAGTTATATTGACATTGTTAATATGAAAGATTTTGTTGCTGTTTCTAATGAAGAAAAACAAATAATATTTGATGAAGTTATGAGTGAAGACGTTGATGAAAATGTAAAAACAGAGGTTAATCGTTTTCTAAAAGATTTATCTTCTGATAAAATAAAAGATGACGATAGAGAAGGTTTGAGTAAAGACAAATTAAATCCTATTGACAATAAAATCGAGAATGTTAGCGAAGGCGAGTCTGATTCAAGCAGTGAAGAAAACAATATAATAAAAACATTTGCTGATAAAGCAGCTAATATGTCTATAGATATTAAAGGTATTGATTTACTAAAACAAAAACAAGATAAAATAAATAATGCAATTAAAGTAATGAATATGAGAAACAATACAATAAAAACAAATTCTGACTCTAATTTAGACGTAATAAAGTTCGAATGAATTTAAATATTGATTAAGGAGGTGTTATATGGAGTTAAACGAAAAAGCAAATGTTTTAAGATCAAGTTTGGGGAAAAGAAAAAAAGGTGAGCAAGAATTTGATTCTAAAGAGAGAATGAAAAAAGTATTAGAAGATAGAGATATAGCAATGCAGAAAATTTATGATTATCAAGACGAAACTGGTGTGCCTACACGTGAAGAAACAGAAAGAAATTTTTTCGGAGTAGAAGTAAAACAAATGAATATTAAAGGAGATTAATTATGGGAACTACAGATATTTTTTCTGTATTAAGTGAACTTTCTAAGCTTGGAAAGAAAACTAAAGATGTAAAAATTGGTGAATTGAATTTAACTTTGAGCACTTTAGATTCTGATCAAGAGGGCAACGTGTTTATTTCTTGTTCTGATCTAACAGGTAATGCGTATTTTTATAAATTAAAGTCAGAAACTTTGAAACATGCTATTAAAGTCGTCAATGGAAAACATCTTGATGACTATGAAGGTATAGATGATGAATCGAAGTTGAAAAAAGCAAAGCAAGAAACTTTAGATAAATTGGGTAAAATTATTGGTTCGTGGAATGAGACTGTGATTTCTTTTTTATATTCAAAGTGGATAGAGTTAACAAGCGAAGTTGATAAAGAATTAAAAGAAAAAGGTTTGTTAGAAGATACTGACACACTGAAGGAATAAAATGGCTGATACAAAAAGAAAGTATGTAAGCGAATTTGAGATAGAGTCAAATATTCAAGAGGCTTTAGATCAACTTAAGAAATATTATGTTGAATTTTCTAAAATGCCAAATGTTGTTGATTCTTTCAACAAGTCATTGAAGAAGAATGCAGATTTAGAAAACAAATTTATAAGTATGATGTCTGCTATTCCGAAGACAATGAAAAAACTTTCTGAATTGTCAAAAATAGAATTAGTTCCAAGGAAAGAATTAGAAAAATTAACTGACACAATACAATTGATTTCTAGTGCATCAAAAAGTTTACAAGGTAAAACAGTTTTTGATGCTGAAGAAGTAAAGTCTATTGTAAATGAATTTGGAAAAGTTACATCAGAATTAACAAACTTAGAATCTAGACATAGTAAAGTTATAGAAAAATCTGAAGCTTACAATAGATTAATAGCTGATTCAAGCAGAATTCATAAAAACTTGGTTGCAAATGCTGATAAATTTAGAATGTCTACTACTGATATTGCTTCTGAATATGAAAAAGTTAGAAGGCAAACAAAACGTATTTCTACTGAACTAGAAAATGCTAAAAACGAAGGTAAAATATCAAGTTCACTTTTATCTGATTATGATTCGAAACTAAAAGATGTCAGAGATAAAGTTTCAAATGTTAATAAAGAATACGATAATATGTCTAACAACATTGGAACTTTAACAAAAGACTTTGACAAAGTGTTATCTGTTTCTAATGACATATCAGGATCGATGAAGAATAATATAGCAAAAACTAGTTATCAGAATGTCATAAAAGATATTGAAGAATTAAGAGATCAATTAGAGATGATAACAGACAATACTGAAAAATCAAGTACAATAATGAACGGACAGTTGTCTGATATAAAAAGCAGATTAGAAGAAAACGTAGAACAACTAAATTTAGCTGTTTCTGCTGACGAAAAAATTGTAGCTGAAACAAAAACTGTGAATGATGCTTTTAATTTATTAACAAAAATGACAAGCGAAGTATATGAAGAAATGCAAGATATTTCTAATATTGAATTGAGAAAACAATTTGAAGAAGCAAATAAAAGAATTCAACAAATGAGTAATGATTTACAAAGAACTATTTTATTAGAAAACGGTTCTAATCAACTTATTAGAGAAAAAATGGGATTATTGAAGAATGAAGAGATACGATTAAGAAAAATAGTAAATCAACAACAAGAAATAAAAAAACTCGAAGAATCTTCAATTTCAGCTACAGTTCAAAGAGCAAGAGAACAAAATAAAGTTAATCAAGCTTATATACGTCAAGTTTTAAGTCAAAGAAAAAACCTTGGCGGATTAATTGATGCAATGAAAGTATATAAGCAAAATATACCAATACAGGCTACAGCAAAATTTGGTGAAACTGGTTTAATAGCTGCTAAAGCTATGACAGGAGCATTTAAAGTTTTAGGTGCAGTTATAGCACCTTTTGCTGGAGCGTTTACTTTTCTGGGTATGGTAAAAACTGCTTTTATGTTAGAGAGACAAGTTAAAAATGCAAGGAAACAAGTTTTATTTATGGCTGCAGATACACATTCTGCTGGAAAGACGTTTGATGAAATAAGAAAAGGGGGTGTGTTAGCTGAATCTTCAATAGAGGAAATGAGAAAGACTACTGAAAGTTGGTCTTGGTCTCTTGGTGTTTCTATGGATCAAGCAATAGGATATTTAGAAAATTTGAGACAATCAGGTTTTAGAGCTGATGATTCTCTTAAAAATTTAGAAGATATGATGGGCATAGCTGCTTCTATGGGTGTAGAAGTTAGTGAATTGGCATCAAGATCGGGAGTTTTACGTTCTGAATTTGGAATGAATCTTTCTGAGATAGGTACTGGTTTTGTTCAATTGCAAAAAGATGCAAGTAATGCTGGTATAACTACTACGATTTTTTTTGATAAAGTTGTCAATGCTGCTACAGGTTTAGGATTATATGGAAAAAAAGTCGAAGATGTTAGTAGTCTTTTTAGTGGTCTTGTGAAGAATATGAGACTACCAGAAAAAGCTGCTACAGATGCAGCAACAAGTATTGTTGGCAGTTTTAAGGATGTATCAAGCGAAATGCAGATTACTACTTATAGATTAGGAAAAGGAAATAAATATTGGAAGAAATCATTTTCTGAGCAAACTGCTGCGATAGATAGACAGCTAAAAACTGAACAAGATACTGGTAAAAGATCGAGTTTATTATCAAAAAAACGTGCTCTACAAGAAATGGATCAAATGAAGGGGTTAAATGCTGAATTAATGAGAGCTAGAGGTTTAGATCCTACAAGTGAATTTTTAATGAGAATGCAAGCTGTTGCTGGAAAAGTTGGTATAAATATTGAGGGCGATATTGAAAAAGTTGATGCTTCAATGTCGAAAAGTTTCTATAAAATGGAGAAAATAGGAGAGATATTTGGAATAAGTAGAGAAGCTGTAATGTCTATGAAGAGGTTGTCAGAAAATTTACTTGCAAATTCAAAGGGTTTAAAAACTGCTTTTGGCGAACAAGATGCAAAAAGCATGATTAATGTGTTATCGTCTGTATCAGATTCTGATAGTAGAACAAGTCAGCTTACAGAAAAATTGTTAAAAATGCAGAGTAAAGGAAAAGATCTTAAAGAGATAAAAAATTCATTAATAGAACAGTTTCCTGAACTTAGTAGTGATCTGAGCTCTGCTGTAGATTCACAAGGTAATATTACTGCTGAAGGTTTAGCAAAAGTTATTTCAAAACTAGACGTGAATTTTAAATCTTTAAGCACTACACAAAAACAAAATGTTAAAGAAGAATTGAAGCGTCAACAAAAAGCTGCAGGACTTCAAGCTTTAAAACAAACAAAATCTACAGAAGATGCGCTTAATAACACAATATCAAAAGTTTTAAGAAATATTTTTGTTTTAATAGAGAAGTTTGTTAATATCTTTAGTTTTATTTTCAAGGATAAATTGAAGGGATTCGAAGATTTAAACGAGTCTTTGTCAAATAATGAAAGCGTGTTAGGAGAGTTAAATCAGAGAATAAGGTCAAAAAGAAGTGAACTAGAAATTAGCGAAATAGAAACAGGTTTAAAAGCTGACAAAGGTGATGAGACTGCAAAAGCTCAACTTGATGAAATTAGAAAAGAGCAAAAAATATTAGAAAGTATATCTAATAAAACAGATGCTTATTCGAAGAATCAACAAGCTCAAAGAAAAGAGCTTGAAGCAAACGGCAAAATAACTGATAAATATATGTCATTAGTTCAAAAAGGAAACTCAATTGCAGCTGATTTAGCAAAGAGTTCTATTGCTGAAGGATTAAAATTCGAAACACCTGCTGTTAGAAAAAGAAAGGCAGTTTTAGGGCTTGGAGGTGGTTATCAGGTAGGTCAATCAACAAAACTTACAAAAGAACAAATTGCAAGTAAAGGGCCTGTGAAATTAACTGATGAACAAATGCAACAACTTTCTGGTAAAAAAATTCCAAGTTTTGGTAATGGTGGTATAGTACCAGGTACTAATTTTCAAGGTGACAAAATTTTGTCTGGATTAAATTCTGGTGAATTAGTTTTGCCCAAAGCAATTTGGAAAAACATAATGCCAACGGATAAAATTTTAGAAGCTGTATCTGGTAAGTCAAGTGATTTTCAGACAAGTAGAATAGAACAAACAAAAAATATAAATGATAATAGAGTAATAAATATTCATGTTAATCAAAATGATAGACGTCAAGTTGAACAGATTGTTTTAAATGCGCTTTATACAGATAAAATGTAATGAAAACAGCTAAACAAACGCAATTACCGGTTTCTTGGAGTATAGTGAGTGACACAAAAGTTCCATCTTTAAATATGTTAATTAATCCAGCAAATATGGATACTACTTATTCTCCTTTGATAACAGAGACAAGAACACTTGGTGGATTTGCACATGAATATTGGGGTGAACAACTGACTTCATTATCAGCTACAGGTAAAACTGCAATGTTTTTAGATAGCGAACAGGGTCTGACAAATAGACAATCAAGATCTACTGAGTCATATCAATATTTTATGACTTTACTTAATATTTACAAAAACAATGGAAAGACATATTCATCTACTTTTGATACTAATGCGACAAAAGCTAATCAATCTAAGATTATAAGCGTCGGGTTTGTTTCAATGGTTTTTGATAGTAGACAATATGAAGGTTATTTTGAGAATTTTTCATACACAGAAGATGCTTTACATCCTTTTAATCTTGAATATTCTTTTACTTTTAAAGTTATGCGAATTTTAGGACAATTGACTGTGACAAAAAATGGCTATACACAATAAAATAACAGTAAAAAGAACTAATGTAAAACCCATGGTGTTTGAATTGGAGATTAACGATCCTCCACCACCTTTGACTTTGTTAATTAATCCATCAACATTAGAAAACAAAAGCGTGTCAAAAATATTGGAACAACGCGTTAGATGGACTGGTGGAAACATTCCTTATATTTTTCAAGTTCATCATGACGAACTTGATGTGCTAATTTCATCAGGAAAATCTGCAATGTTTTTTTCTAATGAAAAGGGTTTAACTCGCATAGAAAGAATAAAAACTGCAGGATACGAGAATATTGAAAAACTGATAGCTATTTATAGAAATAATGGAACTAATAGAAATACTAAACCTAATGGTTCTATAAATCCATGTACTATTGAAACAATTGGTAGAGTAATTCTAAGTTATAATGAATTTATTTATAGAGGTCATTTTACAAGTTTTTCTGTTTCTGAAAATGAATCTATGCCATTTAATATTGATTTTAATTTTGAATATAAAGTTACTCAAACTTTTGATATTAATCGTGTAAATGTAGAGTCTGTTTTGAGAGGTAGTACTTTTTAATGAGTACACAAAATCAAATAAATAATATTTATAGACAACCAGAAACAGTACAGCTTGCACCTGATTCTCTTGTTTTTATAAATGGATCTAATTTGTTGTCTGACTCGCAAGGTAATAAATTCGATATTAGACAAGATATAACAGAAATTAGCACAAGTTTGAGTGTAGATTCTGTACCAGGAACTGCAAATTTTACGATTTCATATCCAGAACATAATGGCGGACGATTTAAAACAGTGAATTCTGGAGCGTCAAAGTATTCTAGTTTAAAAATAATGTCTGAGGTAGAAATATATTTTAGGGGAAGATTTTTAAAAACTATAGATAATAAAAAGAAATATCCTTATTATAGAGCTTTTTGGGGCGTTGTTACTGCATTGACAGAAAATTATAGTGATGGAATGCATACTATTTCTGTGTCTTGCGCTGACATTTTACGTTGGTGGCAAATAACAAATACAATAATGAATCCATCTATAATGGGATCAACAGAATCTATTTCTGGTTATTTGAAAAATATTGGTATGGAATCTAAAGATATAGCTAAATTTCTTAAAGGTGATTCTGTTGAAGTAGGAGGGAGAACTATATCTATAACAGGTAATATTTTTTCTGGTCTTACAATACCTGAGATATTAAGAGAGATTTCTCGTGTTTCAATGCTTCAAATGGTGCCAATTAATGATTATTTAAATTACAGTTATAATTCAGTTCAAGTTGACGGAAAATTAAGATCTAGCGCTGAATTGTCAGAAATAATGAGTTATTGGTCAGAAAGATTAAATTATATAGGAACAAGACTTAAAATATATGGTCTTAAAGATTTTACTAGTTCTAGAGGTAGAAAATATCTAGATATTGATATGTCGCAATTAATTACTTTACCCTTGTCTCAGAATTCTAATCTTACAACAATAAAACAAATGTTAGGATCAGCTTCTGTTGTATATCAATCATATCCATCAGCACCAAGTATTGCTAAAAGTGATTTTAAAAGCCAACTTGAAATAGTAAACGAATTAAAAGAAGCTATACATTATGAGTTCTTTATGGATGTTAATGGAGAATTAGTTTTTAAATTACCGTTTTATAATTTAGATGTTAGCAAAAATATTAATTCGATAATAAATGATTTGGATATTATTAATTGGAATTTTGTACAAAGTGAGTCTGAAGTAATAACTAGAGTAGATGTTTCAGGTGCTCTAGCAGATGTAGTTTCAGATAGTCAAATAGTGAATGGTATTGCGTCCGATCCCCTTTTAGCTTTACAATTTGGTGAGAGACCTGTACAACGTTCTATGCCATGGTTACACACTTCTACACAATGTAAATTTTGGGGTAGAGCTGAACTTGTTCGTCAAAATGCTTTAATTCGTCAAGGTTCTGTTACTATACTTGGAAGACCCGAATTAAGACTTGGTTATCCTGTTTACATTCCTTCAAGAGACGCTTTTTATTATGTTAAAGGAATAGAAAATAGATTCTCATTTGGGGGAACTTTTACGACAACACTTACATTGTCAGCAGAGAGAGTACAAAAGGGACAAAAAAATTCTTTTTTTAGAAACGTAGGTGAGGTAACTGATGAACAGTTTACTGTTATTGGTAATTCTATTGCTGAACCTAATGAAACGAATAATTTTGTTAAACAAGTGTCTATGCCATCTATTTGTACTCCAAGAGCAAAAGAACATGTACAAGTAATACAGCCCGAATTTTCTATTGATTTGACAAAAGTAAGTTCAGATAAAACAGGCACATGGCAAACATTTTCAAATATTATTGCAGGGTCTAATGGAAAAACTGAATATCAACTTACAGATACTAATGGATATGAAATTATTGGTCAAGTTGGATTGCCACCGTATATAAGTTATGGTTATGGTAAAACATATACTTCAAAAGGAACTATAGAAGATTTAATTGATTATGAAGAAGCAAATAGTGCAGCTCATAAAACTTTGTCAATGAATCCTCAGAACATGCAATTAGAAATAGATCCCAATAATGTGATGTATACAATAGATTCTTCTACAGGTAAAATGATAAGTTATGGGAGTAAAACTGATGCTGCACAAAAACCACAAAAGAACACGCCATAGGTATCTGAATGAATTATCCATTAAAACCTTTGTTTACGGGAGAAAATCCTTATAGAGGAAAAAAAGTCGATAGAACTAAATTCGTAAGACTTGCTGTTGTATCAAGAGTAGATTATGAAACAGGTTATGTTGATATTGTATGGTTAGATAATGGAAATGGAAACACGCAGTTTATAAGATTGCCATCATCACATAGTTCTTTAAGAAGTTGTATAAGGGGCATGCCAGAAGAGGGAAGTGTAGTAATTTGCGGTTGGTCTAGACAAACTCAGACTTGGGAAGATCCTATAATTCTTGGTTTTGTAGATGCAAATCTTAAGCACCTTTTAGAATATCGTCTTTTGAGAAACAAAAAAACTCCAGATAATCTAAAAGAATTAAAAACAATAAGAGAAAAGATTGGATACAACGTCACAAGAGGTAAACGAAGGAAAATTTACCCTGGAGAAATACAAATAGAATCTACACAAGGTTCAGAATTGTATTTAGATGATGATGTTTATATCTCAGATTCAAAACTAAATGAAATAGAAATAAGATCTTCAGATAAATCTATACGTTTTTCATCAAATCAAATATATACAAGTACACAAGCATCAAGAACTTGGAATGGAATGATAATCAGAGAACCAGGAGATCTAGATTTTTCATTTCAACCAGTTACTCTACCCAATGGACAAAAAATACAATTTGTAACAAATAATGGACAACCTATTTATCTTGGTGGAAAAGCATTTACTGAACATAGAGTCGAGTTGTACGAGTTATCTGATGGAATAATGAAAGCTAACGAAGTGAATTCTGGTTATGATGTAGATAGTTTAGCTCCATATATTTCGTTTGTTATGGGAACTCTAGTTGGTAACGATAAAACTGATACAGCAAAATATGCAAAGGTTCTTAGACCACAGATCTTTGGTACTCCAGTTGCTACTGAATTTTCTTTAGATTATTTAGAATGTATGCCAGAAGAAAATTCTTTTTTAGCATCTACATTACATTTTAGACACCAATCAAGAGCTCAGTTTGATATTGATAAAGAGGGTCATTTATTTACATTTTTTCCTGCATCTTCTGGTAGACATTCTTTGGGTCCTGGTAGAAGTTGGGAAGCTGGGTTTGGGGGTTCTGTTAAATTAGTAATAGGAGCTGAGGAAACAAACAATAGATCTTTATTTTTAGATACTAAGGGTGGAATTAGAGGAACTATAGGGTTTGATAACGAAGGAAAAAGTTCTTATATAGTTGCTCAAAAAGGTTTACATTTTGAAGTGATGGGACCCGCAAATGATGGAACATCTTATCTGTTAAAGACAACAGGAAAACGTGTAGAGTATTCTGACGGTAATTATAATTTAGAAGTAACGGGAAATTATACTGTTACTGTACATGGTAAATATAAAGTTGAATCTTTGGGAACAAGAGAAGAAAGTTATATTAATGATAAAAATAATTTATATGGTGGTTCGTATAAAAAAATAGTAATAAAAGATAAACAAGAACAAATTGGTTATAATAATGTTCAAAAAATAACTGGAAATATAGAAAGGGCGCCTGGTGTATTTACGCCAGCTTTGCCTAATGAAACTTCTGACGAATATTCGTTGACTACAGGATCAAGAGTAGAAACTTTTATTAATGGTAATCGTAAAATTTCTATTCTTAATGGTAATATTGAAGAAAATGTTGTTCTTGGTGATATAAAAAGATCTATAATCACTAAAAAAGAAGTTGGTTTTAAAGATGAAATAAAAATAGGTGATCATGTAACTAGTGTAACAAGTGGAAATAAAATAGAAGAAGTAAGAGTAGGAAGTTCTACTGAGTCAATAACGACAGGTGATAAAAATGTAACAATTAAAACAGGTAGTTGTACGATTTCTATTGTTGCAGGGAATATTAATATTGTTACAAAATCTGGAAAAATAAAACTTGATTCTGTTTCACAGACAGTAGATATAAATGGAATGTTGACTGTCACTGTTAAGAGTGGAGTTAAATTAAATTTATCAGGACCACAAGTTGCAATTGGTCAAATACCAGCAATGGGAGGAGTTGTTACAGGTACTCCTGGGGTACCTTCACATTTGGATTTTTTAACAGGTCTACCTTTGCTGGGTAGTAAAACAGTTAAATCATCTATATAGGAGTATAATGCCTTTATCTGGTCCTGTTTTTTCGAGTCTACTTATGTCACAATTTGCTGCTCAGGGTTTTACAGGAGCAAAACTGTTACAAATGTCAAATGCTATAGGTAATGGTGTTTCAAACTATATTTTATCTTCAGCTTATTATCAGGGAGTAAGTACGGGTGTAGGGCCAGGTGTTGGTATTGGTACAGGAACAATAAAAGGAATAGAAAGTTCTATAGCTACTTCTAATATACAAGTTGCAATGTTAAGTCAGGGTTTTACAGGAACTAAAACTTTTCAGCTTTCTAGTGCTATAGGAAATGCATTTTCTTCTTTTATATATACAGGTATTGTTAATTCTTCAAGTGCAGGTGTTGCAGTAGGAAATGGTGTAGGAAAATTATTAGGAGTTGTAGGTCAAGTTATGAGTTTGAGTATTCTAAACATGTTTTATTCTGTTGGTTTTACAGGTTCTAAAATCCTACAATTGTCTAATGCTATAGGAAATGGTATTTGCAATACAATTTTATCAGTAGGAATTGTTACAACAGTAATAGTGGGAGGATGTTTTCCAGTAGTTCCAATGACAGGTGTAGATATAGGAAAAATTATTTGACAGGAGAAACAATGCCTTTTATATTGCCTCTTACACAAGAAGATATTAATTTATTAGTTAGTTCTAAAGAAGATACGCAAACATTAAATCAGTCTATACAAGAATCTAATGTTACAATATCTTCTGAGATAGCAAAACTTCTTTTAATTGATGTACCATTCAAAAAACAATTAGATCCTGTTCATGTCGACATTTTTGAATTTGAAGAAGAATTGAGACGTTTAAATGGAATGTCTATAATACAACCTTTGCAAGAAGCTGGATTCACTATATCAAATACTTCTGGTAATCCAGCAAGATTATCTATTAACGATGGAAGAATGATAATAACAGAAAACGATATAGAAATTCTTAATATACCGTTATTTCCTGTTAGAGGATTTAGTAAATCGCAACAATGTGGATTAAATTTCGATATATGGTCTAGAGATCGTTTAGGCTCTACGACATCATCAAAACACTCTACAAATTTATTTTCTATTGATGGTGGTAATAGAAAACTTGCTGTACGATTTGATGAGAGTTTAGATGTTGAAATTGATATTTCAAGTATTATAAATATATTTCAAGAAGGCGAAGTTGTATTTGCAATAACTACAGGAACAGAAACAAATGCTATTTTGAATTATTCTCCAATTATAGTAAATTCTGAAACTGTTATAATGTCAGGAGAAGAAGTTTTTCCTCTTGAAAGAAATATTGACTATACTATTAATTATACTACTGGAGAAATAACTTTTCTTAACTCGTTGGTTGTTGATTATGAATTATCTGTAGATTATGAAAATCAAGTAATATTAGAAGCTTCTGCTTTAGCATCGACAATACAAGTTTTGCTACAACAATCACATTCTTCTTTACAAAATGTATCGTGTGTTTTCAATGAAGAAATAATGACATTTACTATAGTTTCTAATCATGGAGGTCCTACATCTACTGTAGAAGTAATACCAGCTTCTGAATATGATCTTATGGGTATTCTTGGTTTTTCTGATCAATATATGATACAAGGGAAATATCAAAACAATTTACTTAATGTTGAGATTGATGGCCAAGCAGCAGAGATTAAAATCTCTGATTTTAGATTATGTTTTGAAGATACAGAAAGAGGTTACAATAATGATGATATAGGTTTTAGTTGGTCTGGTAGTTTATCGTCTCCTTTGGGATATGTGGGTTATGACAAATTAGGACCTTTATTTTGTTCAGGACTTAATAATGGAAAAGACGTAGCAAAATCAATCGAAGCGCAATTGAGAATTGTTGGTTCTGGTGGATTTAAAAACGCGACTGTTCATTACTTTACTGATGAAGAAGTATTTGTTATATATAGTGGCACTATGGGTTTATATTCTTCTGTTCATGTTTTACCTGCAAGTGATGTCAATAGAGATGCTTCAGGTTTGGTTGGTTTTTCTACTCCTCAAGAAGAAAGAGGAAATGAAGAATATTATGAGACATTACAGAAACTTTATGACAAAATTAATTCTATAACAAATATGATAGCTTATAATTTAACAGAACCATCGAGATTAAGCCATTCTATTCTTTATACTAAGTCTAATGGCGTAAATATACATTCTGATTTTCAAGATTTTGATGCAACTACTACAAAGATTTATGATGATGCATCAAGAGGATTGTCAAGACTTTATCCTAATGGAAAACTTGTTGTAGATTATACTAATGATAAAATATGTTTTATTGAGGTTTTAAACACAGAAAAAATAGCAACAGTACCCCATGGAGTTTATGATAATGAAAGTTTCTTGGCAGAAGGAATAACTTATTCTCTTAATATTGCAGGTGCAAGTACTGATTATAATTGTACATATAATTTTCAAGCTAAAAAATTTACTATTTCTAAAGGTTCTGGAAACTTTTCTTTACTTTGGCAAACAGGTGCAAATGCTATAACAAGCATAGGTTGTTATCTTGGCTATGATGTAACAATAGATAAAACAGGTTCAGGGTCATATATTTCAGATTTTCAAGTTACTTTCCAAATGCAAGATTTTTTTAATCCAGCATTTCCAAACCAATTTGATGGTACAGGAGTGTCTTTGCCATTAGTACCAGATTACACAGTAGATGAAAAATCTGCAATTATTAAAGAAGAAGAGTATCTTAATGATGAAAATACTAATTCTTTTTTACTAAGAATGAATACTGCTACAACTTATGATAACGAGATTATAGTTGATACATGGGAACAACTTGTTTCTCTTGAACTTGCAAAAGTAAACCAACAATATAATGCTATTAGGTATCATCGTGGAGCTTATGCAAATCATATAAGCGAAACAGATGCAATAATTACTACAAAAACAATAGCATATAACAATCTATTGCCAAATAGAACCAATCTAGTTGGCAGTCTAGCACATCATAATGTTATCCTTAATGTTATACCTATGATTGAAGAGTATGTTGCAGAAGCCGATTTTAGCAATGGTAGTTTAGATCAACTTGTTTTGTCTATTTCTTCTGGTTCTTATGATAGAAGAATTTATAACAATCCTGCACCTCTTGTGATTAATAATGTTGAAACAAAACACATACCAGGAAGATTTGATAATACGGGTTTAATGACAACATCAGTTATTTACACTCCAGAATCTCGATCAGCTTTTAGAATACAGAGAACACAACCAAATACTAATGGATATAGTTATTCTCATTCCGATTCAGATGGTTATAATATTTTATATTCTTCAAATACTTTAGCTTCTATTATTGGTAATAATATAGGTCCTTTTAATATGAGCTCTGGTAATGTGCTTGAGTTGAGTGTTGATGGTGGACTTACTCAAATAGCGACTTTTGATGCTACATCAGGTTATACTGAGAGCAGATTGTCTACAATAGATAGTTTTTTAGTAAAATCTGGTGTCAATGATAAACTTGATTTTTGCGAAACAATAGGCGCAGAGTTTACAATAACAATACCTGAAGGTAATTATACAGGTGCAACTTTAGCTAATGAAATTGCGACTTTATTAAATTCAACAGGTAGTTCTTTTTATGAGTGTTATTATAATTCAGTTTTACCCAAAAGATTTGCGTTTTTTTCTGATGGTGCAGGAGGTTCGGGAATATTTAATTTATTATTGTTGTCAGGAACGAATAGTTCTACGTCAATAAGTTATACTTTAGGTTTTAATAATGTTGATAAAACAGGAAGTCTTACATATTTTTCTGATAATCAGACATCATTTCCTGTATTATCAAATTTAAACGATACGTTTTCTATAAGGATAAATGGTATTGATTCTAGTTTGCCTATTGTTTTAAATCAAGGTAATTATGCAAGTTATACTGATTTGATTTCTGAGATGACAACTAAAATTTCTAATGATATAAATTTTGATATTTCAGATTTTACAATAACATATCCTTCAAATAAATTTAGAATAACTTCAACTATGTTAGGTATAGGTTCTACAATTGAAGTTTTTGAAGGAACAAATGATTTTTTAAGAACTATAACTATGGATGGTGATGTTCCTGTCGTTGGTGGAGGTGATGTAGCTGATATTTCTGCTGTAACTACTAATGAAGTTGCTAATGTATTAAATTCAGAAATTTCTGGAATATCTGCTTCTAATGATGGTAATAAAATAAGAATTTCGACTATATCAGAAAAAGGTTCAGTTAGTTCAATAGAAATAATCGGAGGTACGTGTAGAATTGTTTTGGGCTTAGATATTACTACAGTTTTTGGACAAGATCAAAATAATAAACTTAAGGTTGATATAGATTTTAACGAATTAGAAGATCCAATAGAAGTAATTACTGGAACAGGTATTTTGGGACAAACAATGGCTTCAAGTATACAAACGCAACTTAGAGCTATTGGTTCAAGTGGATATTCTAATTCTATTTGCACTTTTAATGAAACTACAGCTTTTCAAGTTTTTGTAGATTCTCTTAGAATTATTTCTGGAACTTATGGTTTGAGCTCTTATGTCAATGTTAGTGATAAGACAATAAAAATTACCAGTTCTAATAATAAGATTGATTTTAATGAGGGTTTGGGAGAATTAACTTGCGTTCTTTCTGAAGGTTTTTATAACAGTTCTACGTTATGTTCTGAGATAAAAACTCAACTAGAATTAATTGGAACTAATATTTATCAAGTTTCTTATATGTCTAATAAAGTCACTATAAATACTGATTATAATTTTTCTTTATTATTTGGTTCTGGATCAAATAATCTTCAAAGCGTTTGTAACACTATTGGTTTCTATAATATTGATTATTCAGGGAATTCGACTTATACAGGTATAGGATATATTAAAACATGTTCTTGTATAACAGAACTTGGTTTTAACCTTCAAACAATAGAGCCAGGTCATTCTCTTGATTTAACTAATTTAACTATAACAGATTCAAATGTTATTTCAACAATACATTGGTTAGATAACGGTGGGGGAAGTAGAATTGATTTTAATATTGATATTACTTTATCGCCCTTTAATATAATACAGGGTTTAATCGAAGAAATTTTTTCTTATGATACATATACTATAACGTATAGTCCTGCTTTTTTATTGGGAAGAATTCCAAGTAAATTTAGAATAGAACATAATGATTCTTTAATTGTAAATGTTAATGGTGGCCCAGATAATATGATTACAATAGATGCAGTAAATGCTTCTTCAGTGTCTGGTGTTGATCCTTGTACAAGAATTTTCTCTGGAGTAAATGATAGATTAAGATTAATTTTTAATGGTTTACCATATTATGAGATAGTCATTGGGACTCAAATGACACCAGAATCTATTGCATCAAAAATACAACAAGAAGTTAGATCAATATTTCATTCAGATATAGAAATTCAATCTACTTTTTCTAGATTTACATGCGAATATTTATCAGGAAGGTATTTTCTATCTACAGGAAATAGTGGTACTAGTTCGACTTTGTCTGTTGTCAATTATAGTGCAGCACCAAGTTTAAAATTAGGTGTAGCAAATGGAGGTGTAGAGACACCGGGTACAGGTGATGTTTCTAATAATAATTTTGCTACAGCAAGTGAATTAGTTGCAAAATTTAGTTCTTTAACTGATATAAACGTTTCTGGAACAGATTATATAAAGATTTCTAGTAATGTATCTGGCGATTCTACAAGAATACAATTAGAAGGTGAATTAGCATCAAAATTAGGTTTTGATACGGGTTGGAACGATGATTCTTATCCAGCAACTGATCTTTCTTCTGCAAATAGTTCTTCTTTATTAAATATAGTTGATCAAGATATTTTAAGTTCGTATTATGATGCAGTTAGAGGGTGGGATGTTTCAAAAGGTAATGTAAGAATAGTTTTTAGTACTTGTGACAAACAAAAAATTGTAGAAAGACTACCTATAATATCAAATCGTTTGTCTTTTATACCAGGAAGAAAGATGCAAATTACTAACAGGTCTATTGATGTTTTATCAGAATTAACTTATAGTGTTTATGATTCTAGAAAAGAAAAAGTTTTAATTAGACTAAATAAAAAGACAGGTTCTTATGTTAAAATTGGAGAAAAATTGAATCAACAAGAAAATAATGAAAGTTCAATTGATGTTAATAATGATTTTATTGCTACTATTGATTCTATTTTGTCTTAAGAAGGGCTTATGGAAGAAAAGATAACGTGGGAAAAAAAAGATTCGATAAAAAACGATTTTGCTGCTAAATTAGATTCTTTAATGAATGATGTTGTAATGTCAGAATTGAATGATATTAATAGCAAGATTGAAAGTTTGTGTTCAATGGGTGTTATAGAAAACGATAGTAGTTTAGAAGAACTTAGAGAAAAAATGAAACAACTAAGGGAAAAAAATGTTAATAGTAAATAAAATTTCGATTAACTTTGGTACAATTAGTTTTTTAGATTCTAAGATTTCAACTTTTTCTATCACAAATATTGAAGAAACAAGTGTTGAAGTGACTGATATAATTCTTGGAAATGCTGATTTTAGCGTCTCTGATACAAGTTTCGTCTTAAATTCTGGTGAGACAAAAACAATCACTGTCACTTTTTCTCCAAGTTCTATAAGTTCATATTTAACTTATTTGACTATAAAAAATGATTTAGAAGATGTCGTGTTAGAGTTGTCAGGTATATGTGTTTCTGCAGGTATTTTTGTAGACAGAAGTTCTATAGATTTTGGTTTTGTAACAGTACGAACATCAAAGACTGAAAACATTCTTGTGTCTAATATAAGTACTGAAGATGTAGTTTTACTACTGGTTTCAGTTACTACAGATAATAATGTTTTTAGCGAAACATTGAATAATTTTAAGATAGAAAAAGGTGAAGCGCTTAAAATACCGGTAACTTTTTTACCTGTTTCGCAAATTAGTTCTACAGGAAAATTAATAATACATAGTAATGATAACTCATTACCAATATTAGAAGTAAATTTATCGGGTGTTGGATTTTTATCTCCAAATATGTTTTCTTCTACAAGTTATATAAATTTTGGAAACGTACAAATAGGAAATTTATTAACTAAAACATTTAAAATAACAAACTCGGGTGATATCAATTTGACTCTGTCTAATATTTTTACTAATAATACTTTATTTAGTGTTACCCCCAAGAATGCTATTATTTTACCCGGACAATTTTTGCTTATAAATGTCTCTTTTCTTCCTTTAGGAATCGTTCAACAAATTTCTAAATTATTGATTTCATCTAATGATCCAGAAAAACCAATTTTTGAAATAAGTTTAGAAGGTAAAGGTTTATCTCCTAACATAGATCTAGGACAAACGAGTTTAGAGTTTAATAATTCGAATATTAACGAAATCAAACAAATGGGATTTAATATTGGTAATAATTCAGACATTGATTTGATAATTCAAGATATTCAAGTAGAAGGTTCTTCTGATTTTCATATAAACGAAAGTCTACCTTTTACAATAGATTCTTCAAAAACTGTAATTGTTGATTTTATTCCTACAAGTTTGGGCAAAAAAAACGCTATGCTTAGCATAATGTCAAATGATATAGAAAAACATATAGTTTATGTTAATGTTAGTGGAACTGGCGTAAATCCAAATATTTCTATTTTCCCTAATACTTTAGATTTTTTTGATGTTTCTGTTGGACAAACAATGTCATTGACAGTAACAATCTTAAATTCTGGTCAAGGACAGTTAGTAATTTCTAATATAAGTTCTTCTAATATTTTTTTTAGTTGTAATTTAAATAATTTAATTATAAATCCTGGAAAATCACAAAACATATTGATTGAATTTTCTCCTTTAATAGGAGGAGTTCAATCAACAGGTGTAATAACTTTTTCTAATAATGATCCAGATACTCCTGATATTGATTTACTTGTAAGTGGATATGGAGCATTACCAATAATAAATATCACAGAGTCTATAATAGACTTTGGTTCTGTTGTAGCAAATAATATGAAAAGCAAAGATGTTGTAATAAATAACACTGGAAGAGCTAATTTAAATCTAGTGATTTCTTCTAATTCTAGTTTTTTTACGACATCAATAACAAATTTAACAGTAGAAAAAAATTCTTCACAAACTTTTTCTATAATGTTTTCGCCCGAATTTTCTATTAATTATTCTGGTGAAATTTTATTAACTTCTAATGATCCGAACAATCCTGTAAAAACTTTAAGTGTGTTAGGTGTAGGTGTTGTTTCACCTAAAATTAATGTAAATACAAAAGTATTAAGGTTTAATGATGTCGAGATAGGGAACACACAGGTTTTAGATTTAATTGTTTATAATCAAGGAAGCATGATGCTGAATTTTACTACAAGTTTAAAAAACCCAGTAAATTTTTCGGGTCATGCAACTTTTTCTTCAGAACCAAACTCTGGTTCAATACCTATAAGTAGTCAATCTATTTTATCGATAACTTTTAAACCCAATGATCCTTCTGATTTGGAAGGGACTTTAAAAATACAATCAAATGATGTTTCTGAGCCTATTTTGAACATATCTTTACAAGGAACAGGTAAGCAAGCTATACTGTCTTGGGATAAAATAAATACAATGTCATGGGTACCTAATGAAATTTTTACTATTGCAACAAGCATGACAGGAATCATAGACCCTCTTATTTCAGCTTTAGATTTTACAAAACAGATTTTAGACATAATAAAGATTTTTATTATTGATATTAGTGATGTGATGACAATTCTTTTAGAGCAAATCAAAAAAACAATTGATGATTTTATAAATGATCTTTCTGCTACTGGTTTATATGTTTTATATGTTTTACCTGGTAAGCCTGGTATAACACCATATACTTATCCACAATATTTTATGTCATTACCTAAAAGTAGTTTTAACATATTTGATATTAATAATCCAAGTTGGTTTGATAGCGTAAAAGGAGGTTATTCTTCATTTATTTCTAAAATTGTAGAATCTTTTGATGATCCAGCAGATGGTAGGAGACCTCAATTTTCTGATACTTCCATGGTTGGTGCTTATGTTATGATGTTTGATTCTGGTACTATTGGGCCTGATGATATAGCGAAATTTATACGTTCAATACAAAAATTAATGAAAATTTTTAGGAGTCCATTTAAAGTTGCATTCGAACCACCCTCTAATGTTTCTGCTTTTGCTTCAAATAAATTAGTTAGAGTTACTTTTACTCCAAGTTGTTCTGTATTACCTAAAGATTATTTTATTTTTAGAAGTAAAGTTCAGGGTGGTGATGTTGTGTCTTATGAATATAATAAGAAAAACTTTCCTTGTCATGATGAAAATGGTAATCCAGTAAAAAGTTACGAGTTAATAGGAGTTGTAAATGTAAGGAAACAACTTGCTGATATTTTAGGAATTGACGAAAATAATGCTGATTCAATTTTAGGTGAGGCTGGTTATGCTGCTAAAGAGTTGTCAAGTGTTTTTTTGAATGGTGATCCTTTTCGTTTTGTGTATGAAGATACTGATGTAGTAAATGATAGATCTTATTATTATGTAGTAGCTGCGGGATACACTTCTTTACCAAGTTATAAGGATTATGGACAGATAAAAAATGTTTTATCATCAGATTTTGACAAAAAACTTGTTTCTGCTGTAGACCCTGATACATTAGAGTTAATAGAAATAGAAATAAATTCTAAAAGCGTATCAGAAACAAAAATATTAGCAATAGGTTCTTTAAGTTCAGAAATTTCTGCAAAACCTATAAATGCAAGTTTTGAAGTTTTAGGAGGACTTGCTAGATGTAGGAATTTCAGATGCGGGTTTGAAGAAGAAGCAAAAGATACATATATTATACCATCTGATGTTCCTGATTTTTTTATTATATCAAATACTCCTGTTGCTGGTTCTGTAAAAATAAAAGTTTCAAGAAATGGAGCTAATTTCACAGCAAGTTCATATAGTTATCGTGTTGATTATACTCCTAAAATAAAAGAAAATATAAAGTCTTATCAAGCGACAACAAGTAAAATATTTATAAAATCGAAATATTATTTTAGGTCAAATGACGTACTATCTATAACTTATAAATTTAAAAAAGATTTAAAAACAACAAATAAAACAGAAAAAGTCGTTTTAGATCAACGTCAAACTTTTTTGACTAGTAAGAGACCTATAGATTCTTCTACAATAAAAATTACATATAATAGCGTCGCATTACCTGATTCAGAGGTGACAGTTTTAAACGATAAAGACGGAAGAGTAAAGGTTAATAGGCTTCCTGGAACTTCATTAGTTGTAAATTATAATTTTTATTCAGATTTTTATCAAAACGATTTTTTAAAGTGTGTAAAACCCGAGTATAGCAGGTATTTTTTTGATGTTGCAAAATGCGATGCTGGTTCTACATTATGTACAGGATATGATAATGCTAATTGTTATTATAATAATGGTTCTGAGTGTACAAATACAGAAAAATCTACTAGAAAAGTATTGACAAGTCAAGGGTTTATTTCTGAAGATATTTCTTTTAAGTCTTTTTGGGATCCTATTTCATGTCAGAATGGTATTATGCAGCAACGTTGCGATGGTTATTCAAAAACATTTCCAAGATATTCTCCTAAAGTTTGGCCTGATTGGTCGTCTGTTAGATTATCAGCTATTGGTTTATTTCCAAAGATAGAAGAAGTAATGAAAATAATGCAAAATTTACTTGATTCTTTATTAGCAGGTATAGAAAAAATGTCAACAGCAATTGTTAATTTTATAGATTTATTGCAAAAAAAGATAGATTCTTTAAGAAAATTGTTAGAGTCTATAAGATCATTTTTAGTTACAATTAAAGAAGATTTCACTATACCAGATTTATACTTTTTAAGAGTTCCTTATGCTAGTGGAGGAAATGAGTATCTTAAAACAAGTATTTCTAATGCTGAAAATGGACCAGAAAGCGATTATAACGCTTATACTGCAGGTGTTGTGTTAGTTTATGGCACACCTGGTCTGGGAAATGCTCTTAAATTGTTTTTTGGTTAGCATTTCGTTTCAATCTATGCTAAAAATATTGATAATAATTAAATAAAGTTTTTATTATTTATTTTTTATATTAAGGACTACATCTTCAAGACGTTCATAGACCTTAGTAGTCGAGGGAGAACGTTATTAAATTATTCTTATTTTTTCTACACTTTTTATCTGATTATTAATGACATGGCATTTAATTTTTTGGGAACATTGAGCACAACACAACTTCAAGAACTGCGAAGTTTTCTTGAAGAACAATTAGTTGATCTAGATGATGAAATAAATTTTTTATATGTTGAAATGAATAATTTAAAGCAGACGTTAGCTAGTTTTAATCAAGCAGACTTACATTTTGGTGGTGAAGCGTTTAGAACTCTTTATGAGAATGAAATGCATGATGTAGTAAGGACACCTAAACAAGACGATAGTATATCATCTAGTTTAATGTACAAAATAAAAAAACCTTTTATTTCGACTATTAAGTATAAACGAGAGAAAAATGAATATAAAATGAAAAAATTACTAGATGCTATAGAACAAACAAAAGAAAATATAGATAGAAAAGCTATTGCAAAAAGTCAAACAAGTTCTTTGATGAATGAGTTGGAATCTATGTTTACTAACAAAAATTCTAATTTTTTATTTAGAACAACAGAAGAATTGAAAAATTATTCTCAGGGCATAATAACCGATGTCGTATGACTTCAAGTTGTCTAAGATTTGCGACCATAATGTTGTTTATGATGATCACATTGTAGAGAACGACTTAACAACAGTTATCATTGGAGTACCTGTTTCTAATACTAATTTAATAGTAAGGGTAAATGATTTTAAAATATCTTCTAATCATCAAACTGAGACTTTATTGAAAGAAGAAGTTTCAGATCAAGTAACTGGTTCGAATAAAATCTTTTTTGTTTCACAAGGACCTATTTATAGCGGATTGAAAGCAAACAAATTAGCATCATATTTTGAAGATGTAGTAGTTAAGATAAAAGTTGTTGAAGAAGTAGTAACAGAACAATTTACGGGAATTGAAAATTATTTTTATACTCAAGGAAGGCCTTTACTTAGAGAAAACAAATTTGATTTTAATAGTTTTGTTACAGTTAATGATGTTCAAATAAAAATAGATGGTGTTACGCTAAATGAAGATCAAATAACAAGTGTTGATGCGAAATCTGGAAAAATACAATTAAATATTGTACCAGATTCTTCAAGTGATATTGTTGTTACATATTATTATAGAGCTAAAGTCGTAGAATTGAACTCTTTACAAAGTAGAATTGTAATAAAAGAAACTCCTAAATTAGGTCAAGAAGTTTATATAGCTTATTATAGCAAACAAAATGATGGGTGGTATTTAAAAGAATCAAAAAGATCATTAATTGAAAGATCAAAAGATGTAGTTTTTTATAAGCCTAAAAATACTAATAGGTTTTTTATAGAAAAAGAAAATGTTTCTGGACAGTTTACTGGAACAGAAAAGTCTTTTAAGACTAAGTATTTTCCATTGCTTCCTATTTTTCAAGTGTTCAAAACAACAATAGATGAGACACTTAATAATGCTGCAATTGTTTTTGTAAATAACACAATAGTACCAATAGCTAATATTTCTAGCAATACAGGTGAAATAACTTTACATCAAACACCTAAGTCTTCAGATATTGTTCAAGTTTCTTATTATTATCAGTCTGTAATAGAACCAGACAGAATTTCTTTAGACTATTTTGTAGAATCAACGTATTGTGATAAATGTTCTAAGTATTCAGATTTATTAGATTATACTATTAATAAATTGGGTTTATATGAAAAAGTTTTTGATGAAAACAAATTAATACAGGATTTAAAAAAGATAATTAGAACAATTTTAGGTTCTGACCCTATTGCTCTTTGGTATGGTACTAGTTTTGAAACAATTATAGGCACTAAAATGTTTGCTGAAATAACTAAAACAAAAATAACAAACGAAATAGTTACAGCACTTTCAAAACTTAAGTCTATGCAAATACAACAAGAAGAATATCAAAAAGTTACTGATAATGAGTTTTTAGATGTAATATCAAGTATTGATACTCAAGAAGTTTTATCAATACCAACTTTATATCTTACAAATGTCAATGTTATAACTCAATCGGGACGTTTAGTTCCAGTGTCAGAAAATGTACAGATAAAGGGATAAAGATGACACCATCACCTCCGACAGGTATTAATGTTGTTTCTTACAGCAATAAAGTTGAAATAAGTTGGGTTAAAAATCCTGAATCTGATGTTAAGGGTTATAATGTTTATAATTCTACAACTTCTGGTGGCGGGTTGAGTGGATATGTTAAATTAAATAATTCTATTATAGAAGATTATAGTGAAGTAAAAAAAGAAACTACAAATTCATCTGAAGTTGTTGAAGAAACAAGTGAAACAAGAACAACAACAATAGTAGAACAAATAACTAATACTTATATTTATAAGTATACACATGTGAATATTACTGAAAATAAAAAACAATATTATATCATTACTGCTGTAAATAATTTAGGTGAAGAAAGTGCTTTGTCTATAGAAGTAGAATCCACGCCTTTATCAATTCCTTCAGAAATATTTGAAACAACAGTAAGGTCACAGAACGATGTAAGTCTTGACTATATAACAGAACTTCTTGAACGCGAACCCAATTTGGATGTTAAACCTGGTTCTGTTATGAGACAATTACATATTGATCCTAATAGTAGAGAAATGTCTTTTGCTTATGTTAGAGAAGATTTTGCAATGAAATGTCAATCGTTTTTGACATTAAAAAGTATAGATGATGCTGATGGCGACGGTATATCTGATGAAGTTTCAGAATCAATTTATAAGACATTATTAAAACAAGTATTTTTTTTAGATACAGATTCACAAGTTCAAGAATTAATTGATGATTCTTTTGATGCATTAGCTTCAAATTATGGTAAATCAAGACAAGGTGCAACGAACTCTTCTACTTCAGCTGTTTTTTATACGACAATTTTACCTACATCAGATATTATAATACCTTTGGGCGAAATTGTAAGCACAATACCTACAGAGACTCAATCTGCAATTCAGTTTTCTACTTTATCTAGTAAAATTATGGAAGTTTCAAGAATAGATGAATATTATAATTCTATAACTGAGAGATACGAACTAATCGTGTCTATTCAAGCTGTTGAACAAGGTACATCAGGTAATGTTAACGCAAATACAATAATAAATACTAATATTGCTGGACTGTCTGTTACAAATCCAGAATCAGCTTTTGGAGGTGAAGATGAAGAAACAAATGCTGATCTTGCTGATAGAGCTCAACTTTCTTTTGTTGGTTTAGATGTTGGAACAACTTATGGTTATAAAAGAACGTGCGCTGAAATTCCGGGTGTTAGAGATGTAAAAATAGTTACTGCTGGTGAAACTTTGATGCAAAGAGATTATGATGACGTAAGAAAAAAACATGTTTATGGAAAAGTCGATATTTATATAAGAGGTGGAGAAAATACGCAAACTGAAGAAGATGTAGGTTTCTTATACAAACAAATAATTAATGAAGAATTTAATATAATAGATACTTATGAAATGATTATTCAGACTACTAATTCTCTTGTTTCAATTAGCAAACCAATTTATAATGTAAATAATATAAGAAATGTTTCAATAGGACAAAATTATGATTTATTAGGTAATTGGATGCTTAGGAAAAATGGAACTAATTTACTAAAAGATCAAGTCACATTAAATCTTTTAACAGGTGAAATTTCTTTTAATTCTCCTTTAGAACTAGATGATGTAATCTTAGCTAATTATCAATATAAATCTACAATAATTGAAGAAGACATAGTTAATCCTGCTGGTAGTGGTGACGTGGGTGATGTTAATTTTAGTTTAGAACATTATCCTATAGCAAAAAATTCTTTTGTTTTAATAAAAAATGGTGTTGTTCTTGTAGAAAATACTGACTATACAATAAATTTAGTAAACGGATTTTTACATCTAATTGGGTCGGGTTTACAATTAGGTGATGTGCTTATATCTAGTTATGATTATATAATTACTATTGTCGATGAACATGTGTTGACAGCAACAGGAGGAGAAATAACAGCTAATTTATTAAATGGTAATGTCTTAGAAAGTTTATTGATAGATCAAGATGGAATAACATTATATTTAGACAAAAACAATGAAATAAATGCTTCTATAGGTATGCTCTCTACGTCTCTTATTACAGTCACTTATAGATATAGAGACAGTTTTCCGATAGTGCTTTCAAAACAACCTGTTGATGAAATTATTTCTATCACAGGTTCTATTAGTGGAAATTTAGTACCTAATGTTAATTATGTATTGAATAAAATTGACGACATTCTATTAGAGGGTAATTCAAGTAAAGCTTCTCGTTCTGTTACAATTATATATGCAAATAATATACCAACAGGTGAGTTAACACTGTCTACAGAAAATTTAGTAATGATAAATAACGAGTATAGAGAGTTGAATGAATATGGGATTGATATTGAATCTATTGTAGTTAGACAAGGTGATGATATTTTTTTGAAAAACAATGATTATCTTGTTTTACCAGAAACTGAAGGAAAAAAAGTAAGTATTGCAAGATCAAAAATGTCATCAATAATAAATGGCAGTGAAGTTGAAGTTCAATATAGTTATGGAGAAATTTTAACAATTATATATGAAACAAACCAATTAATAACAACTGTTCAAAATACAATTGATACGACAAGACACATTACTGCTGATGTGTTAGTTAAACAAGTTTTAGAAACAAAAGTAGACTTAGATATATCTGTAATTCTTTTATATAATTCTGATGTTCTTACATCAACATCAGACATTAGAACTGCGCTTTCTAATTTATTTAATAATTTAAAACTTGGTGAAGGCATTGCGCAAAGTGATGTTATAAGAGCAATAGAAGAAGTCCCAAGCGTGAAATCATTAGTCGTTCCTTTAGCTAAAATGGTAAAAGCAAATGGCACGCAAATAAATAGAGAAATTGTAGGTTCTTCTTTTTCAATTTATCAGACAAATACAGTTATTTCATATACAACAGGTGCAGGTGCTCTTCTATGTAAAACTTTAGGTAGTAATGCTACAGATGGATTTTATGCTATTTTTGAAGATGATAGACCTTTGGTTTTAATAAATTCACCTGATGAAGTTGATTCTGCACCTGGTCAAGGTTATATAAGTTCTATTGGTGAAATAATAATTTCTACTATATCAAGCGATCAACCTGCTTTACACACTTATACTGTTTCTTATGTTGTTAATGGGGAGACAAATTCAAGCGATATTAATATTACTAATTTAGAATTTTTATCTTTAGGTGAAGTGATTATCACTACTGTTACAGGAAATAGGTGAAAATGCCAATAACAGACAATATACCTCCTATTACTAATAGTAATATATCTAGTGGTTGGAATAGACACAGACAAATATTTATAGAATTACATGCTGTAGATTATGCAAACACTGAACATGATACGCCTTCAGGTGTTTATAGGACTTATTATTCAATAAATGGTTCTCCTGTTAGTTATGGTCCAAACCAACCTGATAATATTACAAGTTTTATTGTTTCAGGTCAAGGTGAAATTCCAATATCTTTTTATTCAGTAGATAATTTAGGTAATACTGAAAGTACAAAAACAGTTATTATAAAATTAGATGATGTGCCACCTGTAACTAATTGTGTTGTTGAAGGCCCTGATGGTTTAAATGGTTGGTATAAAACAAATCCTGATATATCTTTTATTGCTACAGACGAATCATCTGGAGTTTTAAAAACATATTATAGATTTAATTCTGATTCTTTTCAAGAATACATACCTGCTTCTGTTTTTTCTATACCTGGTGAAGGTATTCATCAATTACAATATTTTTCAGAAGATGTTGCGGGCAATGTAGAAGAAGTCAAAACTGTATTTTTTAAATTTGATTATAATTCGCCTTTTACTCAAGACGATTCTTTAGATGATTTATATAGAGAACCTGTAACAATTAATTTTTTTGTTTCCGATTTGTATTCAGGTGTTGATAAAACTTATTTTACTATTGACGGTTCAACTCCAACGACAAGTTCAACCTCTGGATCTTCTGTAGTTATTTCTGATACTGGTTTTTATACTATACAATATTTTTCTATAGACTTTGCTGGAAATATAGAAACAGTAAAATCTTGTCAAATAGAAGTTCTTATTGATACTGAAGCACCAAATGTGTACATTCGCGAGAGTTTTCTTATAAACGGGAATAAGGGTTGGTATGTTTCATCACCAGATATTTCTATTGATGCTGTAGATCTTTCTGGTATAAAAGAAATTGAATATAAATTACATCCTGTAGGAAAAGATACTACTGCTAAATATACAAGTACTGTCGATATTTCTTCTAGTGTAGATATGTCAATAAATCATTATATTAATATAGAAATTGATCAGAGCGAAGAACCATTTGAAATAAATTTAAGAGGCGTAATACCGGAACAAACTACAATAGTAGAAATTATAAATAATATTAATGGTATTGTTGGCCAAGTAATTGCAACTCAAACAGGATCTGATGGTAATGATGGAAGTGGTTATATTACTCTTACATCACCAACTGCAGGTACAGGTAATGCTTCTTCTGAAATAAAATTTTTACAAGTATTAAGTAATGATATAACAGGTGAAGTTTTTGGTTTAGATGAAACTTCTTATCCTCACACTTTTACAGAAACTGTTGTTTTTGTACCCTATACAAATTCGTTTAATATACCATACGATGAATATTGGAATATTGAATTTTATTCTGTAGACAACAAAGATAATCAAAGTAATATTTTTTCAAAACTTTATAAGCTTGATACAGAAAAACCAATTTCATCAGTAATTAATAGTTATGAACCAGATGGAAATAATGGTTGGTATGTAACAAATCCAAATATATCAATTCAAGTTGCAGATAATCTTTCAGGTGTTTTTAAAACATATTATCGTTGGAATACAGATCCATGGATTGAATATTTTATAGACGACATAATTCAAATTCCAAGCGAAGGTGTTCATTATCTCAATATTTATTCAATTGATGTTGCAGGAAATGAAGAGACAGAAAAAATATTTGAATATAAATTTGATCAATCATCACCTGTAACTACTGATGATACGTTTAATTACCAAGGTGTTATTTTTACATCAAAAGGTTCTGGACATCAACAAATAGGCGAAGAAAATCCGACAGTTATAGGACCTTATACAATTCAAACGAGAAACTTGAATGTAGTTGCTGCACCTTATATTTATAACATAACTAAATCACAAGAATATGTGTTGTCTCAAATAACAGGTGTTAATAAAAACGAGTTAATTCTATTACCTATTAATAGAAATGAGAACTCTGATAGATTAGATGCATATAATATACAATTAACTGGTTTGGGAAGTTTTATTTTACCAAATTTTGGAAACGTCTCTAAAATTTATAATAGGTCAAGTAATGTTTATTATAGGATAGATTATGAATTATCAGATTTAAATGGTAATCTATTTTTAAAAGGTGATAAACCTATAAACGAAAACGATATACTATCTGTAGACTATAGTTTTTCTGGAGTTCCTCTTTCTGTTAATGATATTATAAATCTTTCTTATGCTTTTGATAATTCGCATGATCCTCAACCTTTAAATTCTACTAATTATTCTTTAATTGAACCTATTGTTCAACCTTATGTGATAGACTATGATATAACAATAAATTTGTTACCTATTGATGTTTTTTCAAGCGTAGTACATACTTTTTATACTATTGATGGGTCAGAACCCACTGTTGATTCAACGCAAGGAACATCTGTTAATCTTAATGAACCCGGCACATATACGCTTAAATATTTTTCTATAGATTCTGCTGGTAATATAGAACCTGTAAAAACAGCTTTATATGATATAATAATTGACAAACACATACCTGCTTTAGAGATAACTACAGTGCCTCCACCTGATGGTAGTAATGGTTGGCATGTAAATGATTTTAGTCTTAATATTGCATTATGGTCAGAAGATAAGACAAATAGATATAATGAAGATGTTGTCGAAATATCAAATTATTTAGTTGAAGCTGGGATAAACGACTGTATAGATTTTGAAGAAACATCAAGTGTTGAATTAACTGCAATAGTTTTACCAGGATTATACACAGGGGTACAGTTAGCGCAAGAAATAGAAAACGCTTTAAATTTAGCAGGAAATTCTAATTATATTGTAAATTTAATTGACGATGATGTTTCAGAAGCTCAAAGATTTGAAATAAATTCTGATCTTTCTGGTGGAGGTGGAGTTTTTAAAATTTTATGGGCTACTGGTTCTAATTCTTTGACAACAATAGCAAAAACAATAGGTTTTAGTTCTTCAAATCCTTTATATCCTGTTCAAGATTCTATTGGTTATAGTTCTTATTCGTCAATTTATTATAGATTTTTATTAAGCAATTATTTTGTTAAATCAGTAGAAGATATTAAAACTTCTATTTCTAATAAACAATTGATATGTGTAGAGATACTAAAAGGAAATCCTGGATTTTATAATGAGATATTGGTTTATAGTCCAATATCATTGCCATCAACAATAAATGTAAATCAAGTATTAAAAATTTTACCTGGCGTCGGAGGACGAAATTACGATTATTTAGACGATAAACCTGTTTCTGGAACCTTGATAATTACAAAAAACTCTGTACCTTTAATTATAGGTGTTGATTATGGGTATGACTCTATAACTAATAAAGTAACTATTTTTTATGTTGATTCTTATGATTACAAAGCATTGTATTCTATAAAAGACAGAATATGTGTAGATTATACTCATTATATTGGTCTTGATAATGTAAAATTAGGGTTAGACACTGCAACATTAAATATAACAACAACAATTTATGGTGATATTTCTAAATTTGTTGATTTGTCAAATGATAGAGCGAATTTTTTAGTAACATTTCCTTCTTCTCCAAGTCAATTTTTTCATGAAGAAGGTGAACATACTATTTATGCAAGAGTTTTTGATCATAATACAGTTTTAGGAACTGGTGTTCCTAAAAAACAAAGTTTTCTATATGAATTAAGTTTTAAATTAGATAAAATCGCGCCTGAAACGACACATTTACCTATAGAGTCTGGATGGTTAAAAGCACCTGTAACTGTAGATTTTATTGCAATAGACAATGTTTCTGGATCTGGTATTGACAAAACACATTATACTACTGATGGTTCTACTCCTACAATTTTGTCTCCTTATGGAGAAAACATAATTTTTAATGTATCAGGTGTTTATAATTTACAATATTTTTCTGTTGATGTAGCTGGAAACATAGAATCAGTAAAAATAGACACTACTTCTATTAATGTTGATGCTGACCCACCTTTAACATCAATATATACTGTACCTATTACACCCGATGGTGATAATTGGTGGTTTGTGTCGCAACCAACAATTGGTTTTACTGTTGTTGATAATTTTTCTGGGCTTGGACAAACTTTTTATAAGATTGATGATGGACCTTTTATTGAATATACATCGCCATTTCTTTTATCTAAACAAGGTATAGTTAGCATAACATATTATAGTGTTGATGTTGCAGGAAATATAGAAATAGAAAGAGTTGCAATATTAAAATATGATTCTATAACTCCTGTAACTACCACTAATGTACATTCAGTCGATTATGTTTCTAATCATATTGTAAGTTTCATTGTTAATGACGAATCATCTGGTTTACTTGAAACTTATTATACTACTGATGGAACAGATCCAGATTTTTCGTCTCAAACAGGAACATTTATAGAGTTTAATGTTTCTGCAGATTATGTGTTAAAATACTTTTCTGTCGATAGAGCTGGGAATATAGAGTCTATAAAAACTCAAGATATAAAGTTAGACTTAGAATATCCAGAAGTTTCTGATTTTTTACCAACAGGTTGTATAATTACTGATAGTACAACAGAAATCTCTTTTAGAGTGGGTGATGTTCTTTCGGGTGTTGATATTGACTCTATTATTGTTGATGTAGATGGTATTGTTTATTCTACGTCAAAAAATGAGACATATTTTAGTTATGCTGGTACGCCAGAAGAATATTTAATAAGAATTACTCCTATTACAGGTTTATTGAATTTTCAAGATGTAGAAGTTTTAAGAATAAAAAATATAGAAGATTTTGCTGGAAACATAACACCAGTAATTGAATTTAATCTAGTTTCACCAGATACAACACCTCCATGGGTTAGAGAAGTATATCCTGCACCAAACGTACAAGATGTTTCTACTAATTCAAACGTTATTGCTTATATTGATGATGCACAATCAGGTGTAGATATAAAAAGCGTAATTATAACAATTAATGATATAGAATTTAAAATTAATTATAGAAATATTTTAGAAATACAGTATACTGGAATAGCTTCATCTGCTATATGTCAAGTAAGCAATAAAAATCTTTTTACTTATATTGATTCTGTAAAAGATATATCTATTAGTTTTTATGACTCAAATTATAATACAATAAAAAAAATAGAACAATATTTAAATAGTTTGCCTAATTATACAGCAACAATTTTAGATATTAGATTCGAACAAAAAGAAAGTACATTATTACTTAACGTAACTGATCTTGACATTCTTGATTCTAATATTTTAGATTTATATCCACCAGAAGAAAACCAAAATTTTTCTTTTATAGAAAGAAATAATGGATATTTAGTTTTTGCTAGTCCGAGTTTTAGTTTCGAACATAAATCAATAGTTTCAGTTACTATTGCAGCTTCTGATTATTCAGGAAACATAATGGACTTGTTTTCTTATGTTTTCATACCTCATATTTACGCGACACCTTCGATAAAAAAGCGTAATTATCTTAATCGAGTTGCTTTAACATATATAAATGATATTAGAAATAATATTGCAAGCAATTATACAAGGTCTAGATCTACTAGTTTTTATGGACATCATAAAGCAATATCTTTAGAACTTGCAAGACATTTAGAAGAAATTGGTCATTTAAATGAAGATAGAAGTTATTCTACACTTAGGCCTCAATTTTTATATACTAAATTAGGTTATATGCTTGATGTTAAACCCTCTGTTGATTTTTCTCATAATGATTATAGACTTTTATTGCAATCTCTTATTAGCATACTTTTTAAAGGTTCATTAAAAACGTCTTTAGAATCTGGTGTTGCTTTATATATAGGCTCAGAAATAAAGATAATAGAAGTTGTTTTTTCAAAAGGTTCAGATATATCTGATCAATTTGTTTTTACAGCGGATTTGGTAATAAACGATCAATTTAAGAGTATAGATCTTATTGCTTTAAACAATAATCTTGCTAATATTTTTAATTTAGTAAAACCAGCACATGTTTATTTTATACAACGTTTTGTGTGGTCAGAAGAGTTTGATTTTCAAGCTGGTTGTATATTAAAATGGGAACAAGATGAGTTTGGGAATGACGTAATAGATCAGTTCGGGAATAGAGTACCCCTTATTGCACTTGATGGTTTTCAAGCTGCTGAAACTCAATCAGATACAGCTATATGTGATAGATATAAATATTCTTTTAATAATTTTATTGTTGAAGATGTTAGACATAATTGTTTAGGTAGTTTAATAAGAATTGATACTTATACTGAAGATGTTTCTTATCAATTTTCTGGTATTGAAAACTTTTTTTATACTTATCGTTATCCTTTATTACGTGATGAAACTCATGTTGCAACTATAGTTGATGTGTTTGTGACTGTAAATGGCGTGGGAGTGACAATAACAGAAATTAATCCTTTAACTGGACATATTATTATAGGTATTGTTCCTCCTTATGGCAGTATAGTACTTGTAACATATAAATATAATAAGTATTTTGTTTATAGAGCAGTTACGTTTATTTTAAACGATTTTGGTAGTATTTTTTGTCATGGTAGTAGTTATTTTAATATTTTGTCTAGTAATGTCAATGAATTTATTATAGATTCTGATGAAGAAGGTTTCATAATAGAAAAAAGAACAAATTATTTTGAAAATATCATAGGTAGGATACAACCTCCAGAAGTAGAATTACATGCTCATATATGCGAACAAGATTTTATTGCTATAAGTATGAGTTTTAATGTTAATCCCTATGTAGGTTATTCTTTCCCTGGTAGTATAGAAGAAGATCCTGATATAATACCAGATTTTCCTGAAGAGTTTAAAAGAATATCTGATTTCAAAGAGCCTTTAATGTTGGGAAGTATTGACGGGCGTGTTACATATATGAATGATACTAGATATAGACTTAATGGTACTTCAATATTAAACCATTTATGGAGACATCAAGACACTCCTATAATTACTTTACACCATAGGTTAATGTATATAGGAAACCCGTATGTTGGACAAGAATTTCCTGGTACAGAAGAAGATTTGAAAGTGATAGCTGATTTTAAAGAACCTTTAATGTTGGGAGATATAAACGGCTCTATTACTTTCTTAAATGATATAAGATATAGATTAAATGCGTCATCATTTATAAATAGTATGTGGAGAAAACATGATGCTGCTATTTTAATTTTCTTAGAAGAATTGTATACATTGAATATAGGAGGTATTTATTCTGGATATTCTTCAAGTGACGAAACATATATTTATAAATCTTGGACAGGATCAAGTGAAATTAGAGCTTATAATATAGTTTCAGAAGAATTAATTGAAGTAGCAAATTTGTCGACATTGGGTTTTTCTATGACAAATTCTATTATTTGTAAAGAAGGCTTTTTATTAGTTAATGCAAAAGACATAGGATTAAATTCTAATTTAATAACATTGACTTTTAATGGTTCTTTTTCTATAGTTTCTTCGACTGTGTTTCCATCAAGTCAAAATACAAACGATATGTGTGTTGATGTTAATGGGTATTTATATGCTGCATGTGGAACTGAAGGTCTTTATGCATTTAGTTTTAATTCTACTACAGGTTCAACAGTGTATATTGATAAATTTTATGTTCCAGGCGAATTTTTTTATAGTGTAGATTGTGTTGGAGAAGATATATTTGTTTCTTTTTCTTCTTATATTTCTGTTCTTAGATTTAATGGCTCTATTTTTAACGAAATATATAGAACTCCTCAATTAGATCCTAAATCTTATGGTACAAGTATAAATAAATTAAGAATTTTTAATGAGAATTTTATTGTTGCAGGGTGTTTTAATGGAACATTGCCAATAAATTCAGGGTATACAATGTTATTACAGTTTACTGGAAGCGAAATTGTTTTGTTAGATACTTTTGATATGTTTGAAGAAGACACAGGAGTTATGAATATTGCTATAAACAATGAATATATTTTTGTAGCAAGTAGTAAATATTTTCATGTTTTTGATGTTACAAGTGGAGAAATAATAGAAATTATTTCTCAAAGTGAGTATAATAGCTATTATGACATAGTTAAGACAGGAAATTATTTCAATATTTCTTGTGAAAAAAGTTCTAATAATTGCTTTTTACTTTTTGAATTTTTGACAAGGAGATTAGAATGAATAAAGAAAAAAAACCAGTGCTTTCTGACGAATATAAAAAATTAAAAGCATCAAATGATAATGCAATATTAATTTTAAGAGATAAAACAGGCAAAGAAATTATAAAGAGGAGGGTTTAAGTGGAACCAACAATTTGTTGTGGTTTTAAAAATTATCGTTGTAAAGGTGAAGCATGGATGAAGTTAGGCGAAAATCTTACAAGAGAACAAGTTTTAGAAAAGCCAGATAAACATATAATAAATTTAATAGTTGATATTTGCAGTGATCTTATAGCTGAATGGGCATTTACTGGTGTTATTGGCTTGGTATCAGACCATGTACCAGGAATAATTTCTTTAGCAGTTGGTACAGGTGCAGGTGGATGGGATATTCAAAATCCTCCTGAAGAAACTCCTGATTTAGAATTACTTTATAGTGAACTTGCAAGAAAACATTTTTCTAATAAGACATATATAGACCCAACATATAATCCTACAACATCTAGAACTAATATGGTAGATTTTACTACAATGTTTGATTATTCTGAAGCTAATGGTCCTCTTGTAGAAATGGGTTTGTTTGGTGGAAATGATGCTCTTTTACCTAATAGTGGAACTAGAGTAAATGCAAAACATTTTTCTGTATTAAATAAAACATCAATAAGTCAATTAACAATTCTTTATAGACTTATATTTTAGAGTTTTATTAAAATTTTTATTGAAAAAAAAGAATAATGCAACTAATCCAATACTTTTCTGACGGGACACTTTCTTTTAATTGGGACCAATTGCCTTCTAAAATTAAAGAAAGAACAGATATTAGAGACAAAATTTTTAACGAATTACAAGAGAAAGTAAAAGTAGAACATAATGTTACTTCTAGAGTGATTTTTGATTTAAATGTTTATGCAATACAGAGAATTAAAAATGCAACTGGTTTTAATGTCTGGGAGAATATATGAATGAAGGTACAAACAACTATGGTGTATTTAAATTAACACCATCTGATGAAATTGTAAGTAGAACTTTACAAGCTAACTATAGAAATTTTTCTAATGTAATCTGGAGAACGGGAAAGCCGGCATTGGATTCTGAATGGAATCTTATCAATGATATGGCTACAGAAATAACAAGAAATTCTATTTTTTCTACTACATATAGCGGTTGGTTAAATTTAGGGAAAAATAGAAATGAATTATGTTCTAATATTCAGAATACGATTGAATATTATTCACAAGAAAATGAAAATGAAGCTGTAATCCCAAATGCTATAGTTAATGGCTGGCCTGTTCTAATAGGAGGTTCAAACTATACAGATTCATCTTTAAATTTAATAGAATTACAACCATCAGGAGCTATAGAAAGATTTGATTTTGTGTTTTTAGAAGTGTGGAGAGCACAATTGAGATCTAGAGATACAGAAAACTTACCAATTGCTCAAAATAAGCCATCAAGTGATTATATTTGGAAATTTGGTAATGTTCAGTTTGGTGGAACTAATATTGTTGATGACGTAATTGATCCTGTTTTTAATGAAGAAATTTCTGAAAGAGTCCAAATCCAATATAGAATACGTGTAGTTTCTGGTGTTGTTTTTACAAATACAGATTCTTCTGGTTTTGAGGACGCATCTGTTCGTGGTCAGGGTGGAGGAACAACACCCCAAACAATAAATTATAATTTTGTTAACATGGCTGAAGAACTTGGCGATCCTGGTTTATGGAGAGCAGGAAGCGGTAATGAAGCCTCTCAAGTTGCTTTGCAATCTGTAGATGGATATTCTTATGCTATTCCTATGTTTAAGATATATAGAAGAAGTACAACTGTTTATAATGACACAGGGAGTGATTTATTAACTGCATTATACAATCAAACAGGAAATTCTGCTGTAATGTCTGATCTTGTGTCTGATAGACCAGATGAAAAATTCAATGATGCAATTTATTCTTCAGATATTGTTGATCTAAGAAATAAAATATCATTATCAGGATTTGATTTTAGTAAAATTTTAGAATTTAATTTAGACAAATTATTTAGAGGTCAGTTAAGATCAAATATTGCACAGAAGATAACTTATGATTCTATTTCTGACACTGATGTTTTAGGATATACTGATTTTTTAGATAATATGGGAACAAATGGAAAAAGAAGAATCTGGTCTGATGCTTCTTCAAATCAGAACGATATTTTCGCTGAAGTGAAAATAACGACAGTAGATGACACTCTTGATGTTTATAGAGGAACTGGTTCTGGTCCATGGGCAAGTGGAGATACGATTGTTGTAAAAGTTACGTCTAAATTACCTGTAAGTTCTATTATACTTTCTACGCCTCGTATTTACGCTGAAGATAAGACAATAAGTAATTTAAGTTCTTGTGGTAATTGGACTAATTTAGACACGAATCAAGCTATTTTTACATTTAATTCTAGTGTTACTGTTTTTGGGAGTTATGATATTTGGGTTTATTATGATATTAATTTACCTGCTGGTCAAGGAATATCACACGTGTCTGATGAATTATTAAAAGTAACTTATACGAATTACGATTCATTTCTAAATGGTAATGTAATTAGAGGAAATATAATTAAGTCAAAATCAAATAGATTTCAAGACATTTTTGGACACACATATCAAAACAAAGATAATAATAATACTTATGTAGAATCAAAAAGCACTTTTCAAAGAAAACAAATAGAAATAACTCCTATGATACAAACTACTTCTATTAAAAATGGACCTACAAGAACGTTAGAAGTAGAAACTCTTGACCATGTAGCTAAAACTATTTATGTACCATATCCTTTACAGCATTTAAGGGGAGTATATACTTCTGCAACAGGAGGAACAGAAATAGCTATGCGTCAAGAGACTGTGCAAACTGTTTCATCTATAGATATTATAAATAATAAAATTCTATTAAGTGAAGATTATTTCATAGCAATAATTACATCTTTACAATATATACCTTCTGGACCAGGTTCAGAAGTAGAATTAATTGGAACTTATAATCCAGTATTTGAACATGTTGTAGTTACAGGTGAATCTATAGGTTCTAGAGTGTCTCTTTATACAAATTCAGGAGTTCTTTGGACTATTCCTTCGGGTGCTACTTATGACCAGTTTAAGTGGTCAGGAACTAGAATTAGAGTCAGACAAGATTCTGGTTACGGTTATGATTTAAATGGTTTGATAATAGATTGTACTGATTCAAATAATGCAGGTTTGATTACAACTATGGCAGATAGACAACAACTTTGGATTGATTGCGATTATTTTGGAGCACCTCATAAAGGCGCTGAATTAAGATTGATATATTCTTATACTCCTTATCAAGGTAGTTCAGTTGGAGGTCAAGAAATATCTTTAATACATAGAAGAGAGAAGGGAATATTTTTTAATAATGGTACTGGTGGAGGAACAATTAGTTATGGAACAGATGGTACTTCTAATATCTCTTATACACCCTTATCATCTAAATTACCTGGAAGTTTTAATGATTATTTGAGAGACGGACAAGTAATAGAAATCTTAAGTTCAGGACAGAAAAGATTCGATTCTGATATCTGGATGTCAGCTTCTTATGATATTTACGGGTATAGAACTGGTGGTTCATTGGTATCTGAAGATTATATTGTTCCTTCAATGCCTGAAATTGCTCAAAGGGGATTTTTAGGTTTACCTGTTTATGAAGTTATTTTTGAAGAACCTGTAATTGATTCTACTTATGCAGAGTTCATAATTGTTTTATTAGTAAAAAATAAAGTAACTGGACAATTATATCTTATGTTACAAATTGGTAATAAAGGTATACACGTAAGAGGCGAAGGAAATGTTTTTGTAGATATATTTCATTTATATGAAAGAGTTTTGGTAAAATAATGGATGTTCTTGTTGTTGGGTTAGAGTTTATTAGTTTTAATTTTATTCAGCATCTGTTAGACAAATATACAGATTACAATATAATTTGTATAGATAAAATCGAGAAAAAATATTATACGCAGTTTTTACAAGATTATAAGAAATTTTATTTTTATCGGATGGATAATGATAAATATTCTGATGTTTTGAGTTTTTTTAAATTTTGGTATGGATTTGATTTTATAATTAATTTTATATCTGAAAATAATACTAAAGAAGAAAAAATTTTATTAGAGATAATACAAAAATATAAAACAAAGAAATATTTACAAGCAATATCTTGTTCTGCTTATAATAATTCAAGTGCAATTCAACAATTTTTAAAAATTCCTGTTGTTTCTTATCGATATTCTGGTATTTACGGATGTTTTCAACACCCAGATCAGTTTATACCTTCTATGATTATAAATGCTTTAGAGGGAAATTTAATATATCGACAAAATTTTTGTCGACATAAATTATCAAATGTAATAGATTATTGTAGGGGTTTAGAGACTTTAATGCATTATGGGACAGTAGGTGAAACATATTTTTTAGAAGGAACTGATGTTTTTGATAATGATATAACTTTATCTATTGCTAATTATCTTGGTTTTATAGAAAATATTCAAGAAAATAATTATAATGATAACAAAATAAGTTTATGTCATAACAACGATAAACTTAATAAACAATATGGTTGGAAACCTGTTATAAATATAAGAGATGGTTTAGTTGACACTATTGAATGGTATAAAGACAACAAGTCGTGGTGGAAGTCTTTAAAAACATTGCAAGAATTATTTTAAAAAAAATTGTTTAGTTTTTACGTGACAAAAGTCACGTTTTTAGTTTTTAAGAAAGAATTTATGGTTGATATTGAATTAATTATTGACAATATTTGGACATATATAAAACCTAATATAAAATTAATGCCAGAATTTATTAGAGAAATAGATTCAGCAATGTCTTATGCAAGAGAAGAATATTCGTCTTTTAGAAAAGAAATAGTAGAATTAGAGTTTTCTATGTTTGATAGAGAACAACTAAGATATCCTACAGGTCTTTTTTCATTTTTAGAAAAAATTTTAATAAAACATAAATATTCTTTTGATGTTCTTGACGCAAGAAATATACCAGAAATTAAACATTCTTTAAAAATGCATTCTAAGAAATTGAGAGATTATCAAGAAGAAGTAGTGTATAATAGTTTGAAATCTGAAAGAGGTGTCATAAAAATAGCTACAGGAGGTGGAAAAACTGTAATTGCTGCTGCAATTGTTGCTAAATTAAATTTAAAGACACTATTTATTGTATATTCTGTTGACTTATTAGAACAGACTGCTGACGAATTCGAAAATATGTTTAATATAAAAGTAGGAAAAATCGGTGGTGGAAATTGTGATTTAAAACAAATAAATATTTGTACAATTCAAACTCTTCATAGTGCTTTTGATTTAAAATATGTTGCAATAGACGAAGAAAATTTATTTAAAGAAAAGATTAATAGTTCTGTATTAGAGAGAAAAGAAGAAATACGTAAAGTAGTACAAGAAGCTGAAATCATAATTTATGACGAGTGTCATAGATCGACTAGTTCGACATATATACAGATGTCAAGATTATTTACAAATGCTTATTATAAATATTTTTTCTCTGCGACACCTTTTAAAGATAAATCTATAGACAACGTTCTTTATGCTTATTCCGGAAAATTAATATGTAATATTAATGCTTCATATTTAATTGAGAGAGGATTTTTAGTTCCACCTAAAATTTATATGTTAGATCCTAATGAACATTCTGAGTATAAATATTTACATAAATCGTTTAGAAGCGTTTATGAAAATTGGATTGTCAATAATAGTCTTAGAAATCAAATTGTCGTTGACAGCACACTACGATTAATAGAATTAGGCAAATCTGTGTTGATAACAGTTACCAAGTTGCCCCATGGTGATATTATAAGTGAGATGCTAGACAAGGCGGGAGTTAAGTCTGTCGCCTTTATAAAAGGAGAAGTCGATAAAAATACCAGAAAAGATTTATTAAATAGAATCAGAAACAAAGATTTACAAGTTATTGTTGGATCTGTTGTCTGCGATGAAGGTGTCGACATACCAGCTCTTGGTTCAGTTATTATGGCAGGTGGAGGTAAGTCTTTAATTCGTTCTTTACAAAGAGTAGGAAGATCTTTGAGACCATACCCATCAGCTGAGAACAATGAAAAAAAAGAAGCAATCATAGTAGATTTTTACGATAGACTTAGGTATTTATCATCTCATTCAAAAAAAAGAATTAAAATATATGAATCTGAACCTAAATTTGAAATATTCAAACATTTTTAAAAATGATTTTCGTAGATAAATTAGCAGTTTATTCTAACGACCAATTAAGTGATATAAACAAAAGATATGATTTGTTTACAAAATGGTCGCATTTATTTTCAGATAATGACGAGAAAGAATTACATGATTTTGCTTTAAAACTTGGTTTAAAAAAAGAATGGTTCAAAAATATAAAAAACTTCCCTCATTATGATATAGTAGAATCTAAAAGAAAATTAGCAATACAATTAGGGGCACGAGAAATTAATTTAAGGGTTTATTTAAAAGCAAGACAAATAAACTTGCATAAAAAGTTATTTTAGAGTTGAATAAATATTATAAAATGTTATGCATGTAGAAGGTGTAATACCGAGAGAATTCTTAGAACAATATTTAAAACTTCTTAGTCCAGACAGTTTTTGTACACTTCTTCGTTTTTTCTTTTTTTATTTTGATAATAAAGAAAAAGGTAATGAGATTTCTATACCATCTACAGTGTTTCAAAAACATATATTAGTTTCTGACGATAAAGATCGTGTAGAATATGCTTGGGGAGAGTTAAGTTATTGGGATTTAGTAAAGAGAGTTTATGGTCAGAATTCTTATGAATTAAATATTGGAAAAATATTTAATAATGAAGATAAATTTAGAGTTTCTTTAACTGATGATGGAATAAAAATTAGAAGAAAAAGGAATTTAGCTGATTATCTTCAAAAGTATATAGAGCGAATTGTTTCAAGTTTTACTAATCCAAGATTATCAGAAAAAGTTTCTGAACTTATATCAGGACATATAAAATATCTTTATGGAGAAAAAGGTAGAGTAGAATTACAAGATATAAAATTTTTGACTGATCCGTTTTTTGATGTTCCTCAAATTGTCTTGGAAAAAACATGTGATGTTTATATTACAAGTTATTATGCTAAAAAGCCCGTACAGTACATTCATGGAATCATGAAAAAAATACAGGAAGAACGTTCTGATAAGCCAACAGATAAAGAAGATCTTAAGACATTGAGTTTAAAACAATACAAGCAAGAATTTGAAGAAAGTAACAGACAATTAGCTATAAAAATAGCTTCAGGGAAGATTCAAGATAATAAAGCATATCAGGCGTATCTTAGGACAAAAGATATTAAAGGTTTAAACAGATTATTTGAGATAGGATGTAAAATTTTAATAGAGGAAAATAGAAGCAGTGATATAAAAAAAGATTATGATTGGATACAACAATGATTTTAAGAAAAAGAAATAGTTCTGCAAAATATAACTTTTGGTCACATTTTCATAAAATGATTGATATATCAGCGTTTGGTAATGAAAAAATTATTGACAAATTAAATAATTATAGTTCAATAGAAAATTTTATAGAAAAAAACTATCTGCTAGCTAATATACCAGAAAAATATTTTAATTTTGAGTTTTCTACAATTAAAGATAAGGTTGAAACAATTGAAACAAATATAGAGCAAATAAAGAATATAGAAAAATATATTAACTCTATCGATAAAGCTGCAGAAAATGGCATTGGGCTTTACTTATCAGGATCTCATGGTGTTGGAAAGACTGCTTTAGCAATTATAATATTGAAGACTGCAATAAATAATTATTTTTCTTCTTTTTTTAGTAGATCTACAGAAATAGTTGAATTTATAAGATCTGGTTGGAAAAACGATGACAAAAAAGCATATTTTTCTTATGTTGTAAATAATTGCAAGTTTTTTGTTATAGATGACATAGGAAGATTATTTGACCAAATATCAAAATCTGAACGTGCTAATATTGACGAAATATTTACAAAACGTGATGATTCTAATCTTTGTACTATTATTACTGCAAACCATCCTTTGGAAGTAAATAAAGATTTGTTAGGTGATGCACTTTATTCTAATTTTAAAGAAAGATTAATTGAAATAAAGTTGTTAGGTGAAGATTATAGAAGTATCATTGGCCAATCTTTATTAGGAAAATTATGACTATTAGAAGAAAAACAAGTTTTCAAAAAACAAATTCTAAAAATGCAGAAAGACCTTTTGTTGATGTAACTTTAGAACTTAAAGCATTAAGGTTTCTTGTTTTTGATAATGATTTTGATAAAAAAATTGATATTGATGAAATTAATGCTAATTTATCTTATGTTATTTTTATAGGTTTGCCTAATGATGTGTTTACTTCTGAATTTAAGCAGTGGATGTTTTCTAAGATAATAGAGAACTTTATTTCTTTTTCAGAATGTATTTCTAAGAAATTCTTGTTAGACGAATTGCGCGATAAATATAAAGATAAAGATGAATATGAACAGAAAAAAATAGCATTTGATAAAATTTTTTCATATAGGTTCGAAACAAAATCTTTCAAACCTATATTTGATAAATTAAAAGAAAAATATTTTTATAGAAGTTTGTTAGACATAAATTTAAAAATAAATGATCAGTTAAAACAAGATTTTATTGACGAAAGACATGAAGCACTTTCATTAGCTCAAAACATACAAGATTCAGTAAACAAAATTCTTCTTACAACAGGTAAATATAAAGTTGAAGAAGAAGACATGTTACATGATATTGACAGAGATATTGCTGAGTTAAAAGATAAACAAGAAAACCCTGAAAAATATCGTGGAATACCTACAGGCTATGAAAAAATAGATCAAGCTACAGGTGGATGGCAACCTGGTGAATTTTCTTTAGTACTTGGACGTCCATCAATGGGAAAATCTATCTTATTATTGAATTTTGGTTATAATGCTTACGAATTAAATTATAATGTTATATATGTTACTATAGAGATGCCATTAAAACAACAACGTGCAAGATTTAATTCGTTAGCTACAAAAATTGCATATAATAAAATAAAGCTTCCGCATTTATTAAGCGAAAATGAAATAAGTTTTTTAGAAGGACATTTAAAAAAATTAAAAGTAAAACATAAAAATAATTATTTTTGGTTAGTCGATGCACCTCAAAACTGTAATAGTCAGTTTATAGATTCTAGAGTAACAGCTTGGGAAAATACAACAGGTAAAAAAGTTGATCTTATTATTATAGATCCTGTTTATTTAATGACTCCGAGTGAAAAGAAAACAGATGATCCAGTTGGTGTTATTTCATGGGATTTAAAGATTTTAGCGAGAAAAAGAGGTGTTCCTGTTATTGGTGCAAGTCAATTTAATCGAGAGTCTCATAAAAGACACTTACATGGAAAAGATGTTGATTCTATGGATGCTGCTTTCACTGATAAATTAGGCTATAATACAGATAATATGATAGGAATAACAGGAGATGAAGAAACTGCATGTTTATATTTTCCTAAGACAAGAGATTCTCGACTTACAAAATTATTTTTTGTAAAGCAATTTGATATTATGAGATTTAAATATGATGATCGTGTCGATCAAGATTCAAATATAATAGAAAAGGATGTGGAGGAAAAATGAAAATTAAAACAGAAAAATTAGCTACACCAGTGAAATATTGTGTAACAATTGACGCTGAAAAACTAGAAGATCGAAAAGAGAAAGCTTATAATAAAATAAAGCATAATATACATATTGCTGGTTTTAGAAAAGGAAATGTTCCGAGAAATGTTGCTGAATCTAATTTAGAAATAGAAAAGTTATATAAACACATGATCGATGAAATATTTAATGACATCTTTTTTGCTGATACGTCAATTGTAGAAACATCGAATTATAAGTTTTTTGGAGATCTTAAAAAGAAATTCCCGCTTACTATAGAATTTATTGCTAATGTAAAACCGAGTGTTGTTTTGCCAGATTTTAATGAAGTCAAGAAAACAATTAGTAAGAAAACAATAAGTGTTACAGAAGAAGATATTAAGAATAGAATAACAAATGAAATAAAATTGAGTGAAGAAATTAAAGATACTTCAAAAGAAGTTTTAGAGAATTTAGATGTTGCTGTTATAGATTTTGAAGGACGTATTGAGGGCGAAGAAAAGCCTTTTAAGGGTGGAATAGCAAAAGGGTATCAATTAAGAATAAATGAGATTGTTAATGGAAGAAAACAATTTATTGACAATTTTGAAGATCAATTAATAGGTATGAAAATTAATGAGACAAGAGAAGTGAAAGTGTCATTTCCTTCTGATTATAAAGAAAAGTCTTTAGCAAGTAAAAAATCTATATTTGTCGTGACTTTGAAATCAATTAAGACAAAAATTACGCCAGAATATAATGAAAATTTTGTAAAAAGTAAAGGTTTTGACAATATTAAATTATATGAAGAATTTTTAAGAGACGAAATTTTAAAATCTGAGATAAAGAAAGAAGATGAAAGTTTTAAAAAGCAAGTTATATGCAATATAGTTAATAGTTCTGTTATTTCACCAATACCAGAGATAATGATAGACAGAGAAAACGAAAAAGAATGGAATAGTTTTTTAAAACGTTTGGGTCAAACAGAAGCGCAACTAGAAAAAGAGCGTAAAATAACAAAAAATATTTTTTTCGAAAACACAACTGAAAAATCAATAGAAGTTTTGAAAACTTCTCTTGTATTAGAAGAAATAGCAAGAAAATTTAATATTACTGTAAATGAAGATGAAGTTGCAGAACATTTAATGAAAGTAACTAATATTCTTAAGTTTTCAAAAGATAGAGAAGAAAAGGTAAAAGAAGAATTAAAAAATAATAAAGGTCAATTTAATTTAATGAAAACAGCAACTATAAATGAGAAAGTAATAGATTTTTTAGGAAATGAGTTTAATAAATGAAGGATTATATATCTATTTCAGCATCATCTCTTTCTTCTTTTTTTAGATGTTCATTTATGTATAAATGGCAATTCATTGATGGTAAAGTGCCAGATAAAATTTCTATTTATACTATATTTGGGTCTGTTTTACATAAAGCGTTAGAATTACATTTTAAATATAATTTGTCTTTAGATGAAATTTGTTCGTCTTTAAATATTTTATTAACACATTATTTTTCTGAAGAAAAAAATTTTGAATTTCCAAGTGAGTCTGTTTTTAAGGAATATCTTGTTAAAGGCATGTTACAAATTAGTAATGTAAAAAAGATGAAAGAAAGATGGAAAGATTATACAATATTAGACGTTGAAAAATATATTAAAATACGTTTTGAAAACAAGTATTTTGATAATGTTTTTTTGACTGGGAAAATAGATTTGTTATTAAAAAATTTAGAAAATATTATTTGTCTTGATTGGAAGTCTTCTAAATCTAAAGAAAACAATATTGACGAAAATATTCAATTAACTTTTTATATGTTTTTTGTAAAACAATTATATAAATATTCTGTTGAAAATATTTTTGGAGCACTTGCATATCCTATTGATGGTGAAATTTTATTTTCTCAAAGAACAGAAAATGATTTTTCTTGTTTGTTTAGACAAATTAACAATATGTTAGAAAGAGTACATAAGACTGATTTTATAAAAGAACCTAAAGTTAATATGCGTATTAATGATTGTTTTTTTTGTCAATATCAAAGGTCTTGTCATGAAGATGATAGAAGATTATAAGAAAATTTATAATCAAATATATTCAAAAATCAATTTAGAAATCATATTTAAACAATATAATATTGATTTTAAAACATATCATACAAAAAAAGGTAAAGAGTTTATGTGCCTTTGTCCTTTTCATGATGATACTACTCCTTCCTTTTCAATCCAACAAAAAACAGGTGTTTATAATTGTTTTGTATGTGGTGGTGGTGATTTTATAAAATTTATTAAAAAATTAGAGAATTTAAATACAACAAAAGAGACAATAGAGTTTATTAAACATCAGGTTGGAATAACTGAGAATAGCGATGTTTTTTCTATAATAAGCGATTCTTCTTTTAATTTTTTTGATAAAGAAAATGAAAATGAAATTGAAATAGAGCCTGAATTTTGTGAAGTTAAACTACCTAAAAGTGAACCTGCTGAAAAGTTTTTTGATATAGTGAAAAAAAGAGTTTGTATTGAAGATGTAGTAAAATATGGTATGAGATATTGTATTGATGACTTTATATATCATCATCGTCTTATAATCCCAATTTATATGGAAAATAAGTTAGTTTCGTTTGCAGCAAGAGACATGTCGGGTAAGTCAGATACGTGGTTAAAAGTCAAAAATATTCTTAAACAAAAGAGATTAAAAAAAGAAGATAAAAAAAAGTTTATAGATAAATACTTATATAAAAAAATTTTATACCCTTGTGGTACTCCAATGAGTAATTTATTTTTTAATTGGGATGAAGCTATAAAACATAAAGAAGATGTATTTCTTTGTGAGGGTATTTTTGATGCATTAAAAATATTAAAATTTGGGTATAATGCTTTAGCTCTATTAAGCTGTCATCTAAATAGTTATAAAGCAAAAAGGTTAGCACAAAATTTTAAAAAGATTTTTGTTGTTTTAGATAATGACAATAAAATAGATAGTTTTGGGAAAAAATTTAATCCTGGCCAAGAAGCTGCTCAAAAAATGATAAAAGAGTATTTTTCTGATATTGATGTTTTTAACTTAGTATTACCTGAAGGAAAAGACCCTGATGATTGTTCTGAAGATGAATTTAATGATTCTCTTGACAATTCAAAAAAACTAAAAAACGTATTTACTTTAGATCTACATTAAATTATTATTTTCTTAGTTGTTTTTACGTATGAGATTATATATGAGAGCATTTGAGTAAATTATGAGATACTATAAATTTAATTTCTTTTTTACTCTCTACTATTTTACAATTTAACATTTAAAAATATTTGATGTAGGGAGAACATTCATGGAACTGTCAGAAAGTTTTTTGTCAGTCTTGCCTAATCATATTTCATCAAACACAACAAAACATTTTGTTTTTTTTAAAGATAAAGACGGGAAAAAAGTTTGTTTATCTGGAAAAAAAGTTCAACTTTTACATTTTAATCCAGAGTTTGGCGTAAAGTTCATAGAAGTATCAGAAAAAGAAGCTAAAGATAAACATCTTGGAAAAATGCGATGTATTGGAATTGTTTCTGATGAATATGAATTACTGATTTTGTTATCTAAGTATTTTTGTTTTGATATATCGCAAAATTATATTGCTCCAGTTGAAGTTGAAGTCTATAAAAAAGATAAAATTAAAAAACAAAAAAGAGAAGTTAAAAAAGATAATGAATTGAAAATTAATTTATTACCATCTGATAGAGACGAAATAGAACTCATAAAACAATATAGGTTAGAAACAAATAATAAGAAAAAAGATAAAATATTTAGAACTATATTATTTAAGCGTGGTGTTAATAATAAGACTTGGTCACAAATAATTAAAAGTTATATTTCTTTTAATAAACATAAATTTAATTGTTTTAATGATAGAACTGAAGAAGATTTTTATCAAGAAATAGTTGCTGCTTTGCACAAGCAAGTTTCTAAATGGTTTGATGTATCATTAAATTTTTGTTTTTCGACTTATGCTTGGCATGTAATTAATTGTGCTTTTAATAGGATTTTGCAAACTCTTTCTACTCAAAAACGAAGTTTACCCACAACGAAAAATATCGATTTAGACAATCCAGAGAACAACTTTGATGTTTCTTCAGAAAAATTATTGATACATCAAAATAGTTTTGAAGATGAATTTTATAATCAAAATTTATGTCGACAAATTGAGAACATGCTTGAATTAAAGGAGATAAATGCACCAGAAGAATTAAAAAAAGATATTTTAGAAGCTATTAAAGACAAATCTATTGTAACAACATCTCTTTATAACTTAGCAAAAAAGCATAATGTTACAATAGAAGAAGTTTTTTATCTAGAAAAAAAATTAAGAGACAATTTTAAGCATACTATTTTACGTGATATTATAACGTATATGAAATATGATATAAATGCTGACGAAGAACTTGCAAAAAAGTTTAAACGTTCTACAGGACATATTATTAAAATAAGAAATCAATTTATATCATCAGTTAAAACAAAACTAAAAGGGATGGAATAACAATTGAGATTAACATGGTATGTTCTTTTAGTAAGACAAGGCTATGAACAAACAGTAAAAAACCAAATAAATCAAAAAAAAACTGAGTTAAATATAAAAGAAGTTATTACTTCTAATGAATTAACCGGTTATATATTAATACACTCTTATGAAATAACAAAGTCACAATCTGATTGTTTGTTAGTTTTTGATGGAGTATTGAAATTTATTGGTACTAAAAAATATGGGCCTAAAAAATTTAGCACAGTTCAAATTAAAAAGTTAAGTCTAGAAAATACTGATTTAAATAAAGAAAAAAGTGTTTTTAAAAAGGGTGATTTTATAATTATTGAGAAAGGTGATTTTTCTGATATATCAGGCGAAATAGTCGATATAAGAAAAAAAATAGTAAGAATAAAACCAGAGTTTTTAGATAGAATAATACAAATAAATATTAAAGATATTAGATATTTATGAATGTCTTTGATTATTTTCCACATGAATCTTTTAGACAGTTCCAAAAAGAAACTATATTAAAAGCAAAAGATTATATAGAGTCTGAAGAAATCGAAAATATTGTTTTAGAGAGTCCTACAGGTTCTGGGAAGAGTGCAATAGCAATTTGTCTTGGTCTTTATTTTAAGTCTTCATTTTTGTTAACTTCACAAAAAATTTTACAAGATCAATATTTTAAAGATTACAAATCTGATAAAACAAGAATTATCAAAGGAAGAAACAATTATCCTTGTGTTTTCATGCCTAAACTTACATGTGAAGACTCTTATTGTTCATTAAAACCATGTCCAGTAAAATCTAGTTGTCTTTATGAAATAGCGAAAAGTCAAGCATTATTATCTCATGTTTTATTAATGAACTATAAGTATTATTTATGTACTATGAATTATACAAAAGCTTTTTCAGAAAGAAGTTTGCTTATTTGTGATGAAGCTCATAGACTTGATGACGAATGTATGTCGTTTGTCGAGTTTAGTTTTTCGTCAATTTATCTCTCTAAACTTGGAGTTACTTCAAAAATACCAACTTATGATAATCTATTAGATTATGTTTGTTGGTTAAAAATGATTTTAGAGAAAGTTAAAGAACTAAAAGCAATTGCGTCTGAAAAACTTAAAGATAAACTTTTAAGCTTAGAAAAAATTTCTGAATTACAAAAAGAACTGAATGATTTAGAAACACAAGAACAAAAAATATGTTCTTTCTTAGAAAGTTATAATAAAGTCGAGTGGATTTTTGATATAACTACAAATTTAAAATTACGTTCAAAATCTATTATTTTTAAACCTTTAACTATTGGGTATTTCGCTCAAAAATTAATTTTTAAATATGCAAGAAAAAAGTTGTTTATGTCTGCGACAATTCTTGATAAAGAAAATTTTTGTAATAATTTAGGACTAGATAAATTAAAAACAAGATTTATACAAGTAGATTCTACTTTTTCTAATGAAATAAGACCAATAATTTTAACGCGATCTGGTAATTTAGGAAAAAACGATATAGACAGCAATTTACCAAAAATTATTGAAGATATTAGAAAAATACTTGATTACCATGACACTGAACATGGTTTAATTCATGCTCATACTTATAAAATTTCAAATTATATACAAAATAATATAGGAAATGACTATATAAATAGGTTTATATTCCATGATAGTGAATCTAGAATGAAAACTTTGAATCAATTCTTAGAATCTACAGACCCGAAAGTTCTTGTCACTCCTTCTATGACAGAAGGTATTGACTTAAAAGATGATTTAGCAAGATTTGTTGTTATTATAAAACTTCCCTATATGTTTTTAGGTGACAAACAAGTGAAAAAAAGAATGGAAATAGATCCTGAATGGTATAATTGGAAAACTGCATTAACACTTGTTCAAGCTGCAGGTAGAGGTGTTAGACATAATAAAGATTTTTGCACTATTTATATAATGGATAGTCAGTTTTCTTATTTCTTAAAACGAAATTTAAAATTTTTTCCTAAATATTTTATTTCAGCAATAAAAAATTAATTATGTTTTATTATAAAAACGAGGAAAAATATGCAACGGATCGAACAACTTCAGCAACTTACTACAGTAACATGTGATGGTGATTTAATTTCGAAATTTGATCGCGATGAATTAGTAAAGCAAGATTTTGTAAGTAGAAGTTGTGGATACAATATAATAACTGAGAGTGGTATACGTATTCTAAATTCTCTTGGCCTTTTGAAAATTAATAAGAAACAAAAACCTGTTCCGGAGATCGAATGGTCGTAATTATAGATGGAAATCAATTAGCATGTAGGTGTTATTTTTCTATTGATGAATTGTCTAATAAACGAGGTGAGAGGACAGAAACTGTTTATGGATTTTTAGTTTCATTTAAGAAATTGATAATAGATTATTGTAAAAATGCTACAGTTTTAATTGCTTGGGATGGTGGGAATGCAAAAAGGAAAACTATTTACCCTGATTATAAAGCTGGAAGAAAAAAGTTTGAAAATGCTTTTTATTCTCAATTAGATAGATTAAGAGAAATTTTAAATTTATTAAGTGTAAAACAATTTCATTATGCTGATGTTGAAGCTGATGATATTATAGGGACATTAACATATAATTACAGAAAATTAGGAAATAAAGTTTTAATAGTAAGTTCTGATCATGATTTTGAACAACTTATAACTAAACATGTTGAAATCTTGCATCCTATGAACAATAATATTATTAAAGATATAAATTTTGTTTTAGATAAGTATAAGATTATGCCTAATAGATTACCAGAAGTTATGGCTATTACTGGTGATCCGACAGATAATATTCCGGGTGTTGATGGTGTAGGTGATAAAACTGCTGCAAAACTTATTCTAGCAAATAATTCTTTAGAAGAAATGTTAGAAAACGTCGACTATTTAAAAATTCTGAATAATAAAGGCGATAAAGTTGATGCTAAAGAAAAATTAAAACAAAAAATAAAATCAAATATAGATAATATAAAAATATCATATAAACTTGTAAAAATTTGTACTGACATTAATATAAAAAACGAATTAAAGGAAGTAATAAAGCCTGATTTCGAAAGAGTTTTAAATATATTTAAGACTCTTGAATTTGAGAGATTTATAGATGATTTTGACTTTTGGAAAAAAACCTTCAAATGCTAGTTTTTCAGATACATTAGATTTAATGTATGTTAAGACAGGAATTAAACCAAACGATTTATTGTTATTAATCGATGCTTTTTCTTTTTTTATCAGGAAAGTTCTGATTGAAACTGGTCATATTTATATTTATGGTTTAGGAAGATTTTTTATTAGACATCATGCATTACGAATCTATAAAAAAAAATATGATATAGTACATTTTGTTTCTTGTGATGATTTTAAAGAGAGAATTAAAAGAACAAGAAATGATGTCATAAAATTTTGTAATTTTACAGATAAAGAGTTTAAAGTTATATCCGATTTGTTTGGGTATGAAATTGATGATGTTAAATATTTATCAAAGTTGTTTTTTTATTGTGTTCCGATCTATTTATTAAAATATAAGATTTTTAAAATTCCAAGATTTGGAAGTTTTGTTCTTGAAGAAGTTGCTTACGAAAAAATGTGTATTTCTAAAAAATATGGAGGAAAAAATATAAACAGATATAGAATAAGGTTTTACATGATAGATGGTTTTTTTAGAGAGCTAAATAAGAAAACAAATTGTTATTATATGTATGATAGGTTAATAAAAATGTTTGTTATAGCTGGTGTCAGTAGAAAAATTACAAGAAAGAAGCTTGATGTAAATTATGATTATAAGAAAAATGCAACAACAATCGACAGAGAAAGATTTTGATTTTTTCGTAAAAGTTATAGTAAAAATAGGCGATCAATTAGTAGAACAAGATCTTGATCAGTCTTTGTCTATACCTTCTATAGATAAACTTACTTTTCCTGTTGTTTTAAAAATGCTCGCTGAAAATCCAGTTTTACATGCAAGATGGAATATTATTTATAATGAATCTGTGTATGATTATGATTTATTGAAGACAAAATTTGAAGTATGGATATCAAAAAAGTCTAGTCAATATAGAAAAGAACTTGAAAAAGTTTCTAAAAACAGAGTGACAGACAAAATGGTAGACGACATGTTAAAAGTTGATCCTGATTTTAAAAAATATTCTGATGATATTGCTTTAGCTAAAAAAAATATGAAACATATTTTTGCAATATCTAATGGTTTAGGAGAAAAAGGCGATAAAATAGTTACCATTGCTTCTATGTTAAAATGGGAAGCTGACAATTTAGGTAATAATAAATTTTTAAGTTCGAAGAAGGAATATCATCATATTAAAAGAGATTTTGATACTAAAGAGAAACTCAATGTTAATGTTAATGATGGTTGGCCTACATAATTAAAAAATAAAAACAAGTTACTTATTAAAAAAGTTAGAAATAAGTGTCATATATATAGAATTAATAGAACTACATAAATGATTTTATAAACAACTTTTATAAACAATTTTTTGGAGGTTAGTTATGCAAGAGAAAAAGAACCCATGGTTAGACGAAGGTTCTCGTTATGACCAAGATGAAAAGAAAAAACAAAATGTAAGAGATTTGAAATTTCAAGATAATTCTTCACATAACATAAGAGTTTTACCTTCTAAAAAACCAGGTGAATTTCCTTTTTTTGGTTATAAACAACACTGGATACCACAAAATAATACAACAACAGGAAGACCTGTTACTCATGGTATTGATGAACGTTGTCCTGTGTGCGAATGGTTGTCAGTACAGTGGGATGAGGTTCATCGCTTAAAAGATGAAGAAGATATGACAGACAAAAGTCCTGAAGTAAAGGCAATTTTAGATAAAATTTCTAAAGTTTCTGCTAAAACAAGATATGATATGAACGTAATACATCGTGAAGATTTATATGAAATCTCAGAAGAGACAAAAGAAAAAGTTGCAATGCCCAAAAGAATGAGTGCAGGTGCAACTATTTACAAAGAGATTTTTAGCTTTGCTAAAAAATGGGGAAGTCCTTCTAATGAGGACACAGGTTATGATCTTGAGATTGAAACAACAGGTTCAAAAGACAGAAGAGAATATAGAATAATTCCTAATAGAGATGCTTCTCCTCTTACAAGTGATGAAAAAGAACTAATTGGTAAAACTTATAACTTAAAAGAATTAAGAAGATATTCGACAGTTGCTGAAATCGAAAAAGTTTTAGAAAATGCAAAAACACCTTATAATGAAATTTTACAATATGTTGAAAAAGACGTTTCAGAAAACACGGGAGACGACAACACTGTTGAAGAAGTAGAAAAAGAAATTGATGAAACTGTAAGAAAAAGTTCGACATCAAAAAGAAATAAAAAACAAGAAAAAATTCAAGAAACTGAATCTGAAGCTGAATCAAATACAAATGAAGCCGAATCAGATACAAATGAAGCCGAATCAGATACAAATGAAGCCGAAGAAACACAATCAGATGAAGAACATAATATTGAGGCTTATGAATGTAAAGGTGATTTTGACGAAACAGATTCTGCATGTGTAGATTGTCCTGTAAAATCTAAATGCGAAGAAATACACCCTTTTTATGTAAAAGCAAAACAACTTAAAATTGATGTTGACCCTCATAGAATTTCAAAAGATGTAATTGAAGATGTAAAAAACAAAGAAAAACCACAAGCGACAGAATCTAAAAGAGGAAAGATGATTCCTTTTTAATTATAAAAACGTCGAGTTTTTCATGTGCGTGTGAATTGAAATGTTGAAACAAAGAAATAAAGGGAAAATTAAATGGCAAAACTTACATCTTCTGTTGCAGAACGAATAGAACAAAAGTTTGGCGGGAAGTGGGAAAAAGCTGGAAAAGAAATATTAACCCCCCCACAATCGATTTCTACTGGTTCACTTTTAATGAATGAAGCTATTGGAGATTGTAAAGGTTATCCAGAAGGTAGTGTGATTGAGATTTATGGTCCTCAACATTCTGGTAAAACTCTTATGGGATATCTTGCTGTTGGACAGTCACAAAAGCAACATCCTGATAGAGACCATTTAATTATTGACGCTGAAAATCAATTCAGATTTCAATCTAGATGGGCACGTCAACTTGGAGTTGACGTGCCTAATCTATATGTCAAACCTGTTATATCTGGTGAAGAAGCGTTTGACATTATGGAAATGGCAATACTTGGCGATGTTCAGTTAAATTCAGACGGAGAGGTATCTAAGATAATCAAACCTGGTAACTTTGGTATTATAATGGTTGATTCTGTGACACAGCTAGTACCTCTAGAAATGATTCATAAAGGTATGGATGAAAGTCAGAGGATGGCAGCTGTTGCAGCTTTAATGTCAAGGGGTCTTAAAAAAGTTTTGTCTGCTATGGTTCTTGCAAATTCTAAGACGATTCTTATTTTTATTAATCAAACTAGAATGAATCCACAAGCAAGATATGGTTCTTCGCCAGAGACAAGGACAGGTGGAACAGCACTACCTTTTTACAATACAATTTCTTTTAGAGTTTCAAAAATAAGAAAATCTGAAGAACGTGATATGTCAGGTAAGATTTTCGCTCATCAAGCAAAAATAAAATTCGACAAAAATAAAGCAGGAGGATTGCCTGCAGATCCCATTGTCATTCGCATTAAATATGATGGTACGGGTATTGATCAAGATGCAGAACTTATGTCTGTTGCAGAAATTAACGGGTTAATTAGAGAATTTAAAAGGGGAAAGTATAATTTTTCAAAATTAGGTACTGATGAAGTTCTTGATGAATCAATAGATTTTTTCAAAAAAGAAGATTTTCCTAATATTTTAGAACAGCATCCCGAAATGAAAGAAATGATATGGAAATATATTAAAGAGGGAAAATTTTATTCAGGTAAAGAACTTGAAGAAGATAATCCCGATGTTGAAGAAAGTTTAATATTAGGAAAAAAAGAAGAAAGCAAGAGTAAAATTGAAGAAGAAATTTCAGAAAACTCTCAAATAAGCAGGAAGAAAAAATAATAACAATGAAAATATTGGGAGTAGATATTTCTAGTAGATCAACGGGTGCTAGTTTAATTGAAGATGATAAGTTATTAGAATATACTAAGATAAACCCAATAGGTTCTATGTCTAATTCTGCAAAAATGTATTTATTTTCTGTTGAATTAGACAAGATACTCGAAAAGTGGCAACCTGATTACATTGCTATAGAAGATGTAATTCAAGTTTCTTCTGTTTCAATAACAAAAATATTAGCAAGATTTAATGGGATTGCTTTAATATCAGCTTATAAGTTTAATAAAAAAGAACCCAAATTATTTATACCAAGTGAATGGAAGAAAACAATAGGTTTGTCTGGTTCTGTAAGAAAATGTGAAACTCAATTATTTATATGTAAAAAATATAATTTGTTAAAAGAAGATAAAATTAATTATTACGAACAAAAAATTAATGAATGTTCAGAAATAGACAAAGATTCTCTTAATTCAAAACAAAAAGATATAGACTTATTGAAAAAGAGAATGAGAAAAGAAAAAACAATAATTGAAGAATTAAAAAATCAAATAGAAGAATTAAAAAAAGAAGTGTTTACTATTAAAAAAAACAATAAATTGTCAATTAGTAAGAAATTTGATAATCTTAGTATGGAACTTTATATTGATACAGGCATAAATGAAGATATAGCAGATTCTGTAGGCGTTGCTCTTGCGTATCAAAAAGAACTTATAAAGTGAAGAAAAACAGAGAGTATCATTATGACGAACATGAAGGTGTTTTTGTATTTGAAGATGATATTACTGTTAACTGGTTAGTTTCTCAAGTTCTTGATTATCCAAACCTTCAAATAACAAAAATATCTAATGAACAACTACAGACATTCCTTAGTTTACTTAGTCGATCAGATCTTAGAATGCTTGATGGACAACATAGTTTGTTTTGGTTAAAACAACAATTAAAAGAAAAAATGTTATTAGCTGATTCAAAAACTACAGAAGCATGGCATAAAGTAAAAACAAGATTTAGATACATAATCGAATGTATAGATAAAATTTTAATAACAACAGAAAATTTACATGAAAAAATGGAAATTAAAATAGAAGAACAAAAGAAACCTTATCGTGACCCAAATAATATGAAAATCTGTTTCGAACCAATAGAAAAATGAATTGAGAAATTATTATGGAAATAGTATTATTGTCTGATATACATTTAGGTCGTTATAAATATGGTAAAATAAATAATAAAGGTTATGATACAAGAACACAAGATATTCTTGATAATATCCAACAAGCATTTGATTATGCTATAATAAACAATGTAAAATCAATTGCTATTCTTGGTGATTTTTATCATACAAAAAGACCTGATCACATTTTCAGAAGACTTCTTTCTTCTAAGATTGAATGGGCGTTAAAAAACAATGTTACATTATATTTGTTACTTGGTAATCATGATCAAGGGAAAACACATGCGCATGATTTAGTAGAACTTGTAGAATTAAGTTCTCAAATAAAAAACTTTTATGTTGTAGAAAAACCAAGTACGTTTGAGACTGAAGATGCTATTCTATGTTTTATACCTCATGTTAATCCTCTAGACGAAAATATTCAACATAAAGATTTTAATGACTACATAATAGAAAACATAAGAGATCTTACTGATAAAGCAAGAAAAAGCACTAAAAAATTAAAATTTCTTTTTGGTCATTATGCTACGAGCAAATCGGTTGCAGGTAGAAGTTTTGATATGGGAATGGATGAAAAAAGTAATAGAGTTCTTCCAATAGAAATATTCGATGAAACAGTGTGGACAAAAGTATACCTTGGTGACATACACAAACCCCAAGAATTAAACAATTTTTGTAGACATGTTGGATCGATTGCTCGTGTAGATTTTGGTGAAGAAAACGATAAAAAAGGTTTTTATCATGTTATAGATAATAAAGATAAATTTATAGAATTAAATGATAGAGAGTTTAAAACGTTGTCTGTAAATTTACTTGATGACCCAAGAAAACAAATGGGTGAGTTTTGCGAATTAATTCAAAAGCTAGATTTAAGCAAATCAATTGTCAGACTTCATATTTCTATAAAAGAATCAGACAAGACTTTGATAAGTTTTTCTGGTTTAGAGCAGTTTCTTAAAGAAACATGTTGGAACTACATTGGTAAAAATATTCAAGAAGTAAGAGAGTCAAAAAAAGAAATAATAATAAAGACAAACGAAGAACTTAATTACATTACTATGTTTAGAGAATATACTAATTCTATGGAAATTTCTTTAAAAGAAGAAGTTTTAAAAACTGGAGAAGAAATTCTTTTTAACTTAATGAATTAGAGACAATAAGCAAAATTTAAAATTTATAAGACGATTGGAGCTTTTTATATTTAATTTATTTTGTTTTTTAATTGGTTGTCATTTTATTGGTGATTTTCCTTTTCAAAGCGAATTTTTAGCGTGTAATAAGGGTAAGTCGTGGGAAATTAATTTTTATCATGCAATTACTTATACTTCTGTTTTTATAGTCTTTGGTAAAGTATCTATTGCATTTGCTGCTCTATTGCTTATAACACATTTTATAGTAGATCCTCTTAAAGCTAGATACAAACTAATAAAAAGTATATGGTTAGATCAGCTTATACACATAGCAATTATTTTTATTGGTGTTCTATATTCAATATAGTTATTGTGATCGAATTATATGAGTTGTAATAAAATTTAGTTAATATTAAGAAAGGACAAGTTATGCCTAAATATGTTATGCTAGATAATGGACTTGTTTTAGTAGAACAAGAAGTGAAATCAAAAAAAGTTGTAGTCAAAAAAGAACCCGTGAATCATATCTGGATATATGATAGATCAGGTTCTATGTATGAACTTTTGTCATGTTTATGTGATCAACTTGTTGGTTTATCAAAAAAACTCCCTAAGGGTGATTCGTTGTCTCTTGGTTGGTTTAGTTCTGAAGGTGATTTTAATTGGATTTTCAAAGGATTTCGTATTATCGACAATGCTGATTATAAGTTGCTTGAAGCTGCAATTAGAAAAAACTCAAATACAAGAGGACTTACATGTTTTAGCGAAATTTTAAATGATACTGAAACAGTTATCGAAGATCTTTCTGTTTTGTCAAATACATTTTCATTTAATTTATTCACAGATGGATATCCTGTTGTTTCAAATTATAAAAGAGAAGTCGATAATATTTTTTCTGCTATAAAGAAAATAAAAGGAAAAATTCATACAGCTATGTTTGTCGGATTTGGTCCATATTACAACAAAGAGTTGTTATCTCAAATGTCTGAAAAACTTGGTGCAATGCTTATACATAGTTCAGAGATTAAAGAGTTTACTGACAATATTATTAAATTAGTAACTTTGTCAAGTTCGTCTGAACACAAACAAGAAGTTGATCCTCTTGTAAAGCAGCCTCTTGCGATTTTTACTGTCAATGATCAGGGTGTTGTAATTCTTTCTATTGATGAAGATAAAATATTTGTCGCACCTCAAAAGGGAAAACCCGTAAAACTTTATTATTTGTCAACAGAAAAACCAAACACAAAGTCATGGACAAAAGTTGATGTTGACTCTGTTGATTTTGGGACGTCAGAAGAACCTATTGCAAGAGCAATCTATGCTGCAGTTTTAGTGATGAGTCAACAAACAAAAACAGATCTTGCGATGGAAGTGATTGGAAAAGCAGGAGATAAAGCAATAATTGACAAGCTTAATAATGCATTCATGGTTGAAGAGTATGGAGAAGTTGAAGAGCTTATCTCTAAAGCAGTTAACGATACAAGCTTCAGATTTACAGCAGGACGGGACTCAAGTTATCTACCTAAAGCTGATGCATTTTGCGTGTATGATGCCTTGAATCTATTGACAGGGGATTCAGAGGCTGCTTTTTTTCCTTATCACGAAAAGTTTTCTTATGAAAAAATTGGAGTAAAAGCGTCAGAAAAAGATGGTTATAGCAAGTTTAATGTTGATAAGACATCTAAATGTCCTTTTAACACTTTGATTTGGCACGAAAGCCGACTCAATCTTTCTGTCCAAACATCAATCAAGGGAACTATTCAATTAAATGATGTCGAGAGCAAAACTGCTGCTCAAATGGGTTTTACGTCTCCATACCCTGTTTTTGTATATCGTACTTATACGTTTGTTAAAGACGGACACACTCATACAAAAGTTTTTTATTTGACATCGTCAGAAGCGACATACAAGAAATTCAAAAATGAAGGTGTTGTCATTGATGATGATTTTAAAAAGTCAGGAGTCTTTGCTGTCGATTTAGGAAAACTGCCTGCAATCAACAGAACACTTGCTGGTAATGAAGTCTCTGGTACAGAACTTTGTGAAAACGTTCTTGCAATGCAGCGTTTGAAGGGTGAAATAAAAGCTCTGAAATGGCTAGAAAACAACGAATTAGGAATGGACGAAGCAGCTCCTGAAACTTTTACTGAAGAACAAGCTGCGTTTTTGAAGGCAAATGGTGTTCTTGTAGAACGTGGTGGAGTTTACTCACCTCCAACAGATAAAGCTGAAGCTAAAGATTATTACATGGCAAAAACTTTTGACATCAAGTTGAAAGGTATTGCTACACTTCCCTCAATGAATGCTGTAATGAAAAAAATTGCAGCAAATAAAAATAGAACTCCTTCTGAGAGTTTGGTTGAGGCGGGTCTTATTCTTTGGAATAAAGCAAAAACAGGATTACCGGATAAAAGAGATTGGTATATTTGGTTTAATGACACGCTGGAAGAAAAACAAAAAGAATTGAGAACTATTCGTTCGAAAGTTCAGAAAACAAAAATGGCAGTCATATTGGGAAGAAAATGGTTTAAAGAATTCATAAATAGAGATAATTGTGAACTTGTTGTTGACGGAGTCAATTGTATATTCGAACTTGGTGAAGAGAAAGTCGGGTATTAATGTTCTCAAAAATAGAATTTGAGCAGATTAAGCAAGAAGTGATATTGAAGTATTCTAAAGATTTCAGTATTAGTGTGGAATGTTTGAACTGTGATCATTTCAATAAAGATTTGAAAGACCCAAGATTTGGGTATCGTTGTTATGCTGGAAATTGCGTTGCAGTACAGAAACCAGAACTTTGGAACGAAATAAAACTTATGATTGGGAAAAAGCAATGAGAACACGTATAATTTCAGCTTTCCCAGGGACGGGAAAGTCTTTTTATTATAAAAATCATGCTGAAACCACTTTGGATTCTGATAGTTCTTTTTTTAGTTGGGTTGAAACAGTTCAAGGAAAAGTGAGGAATCCACAATGGCCTGAAAATTATATTAAGTATATTAAAGAAAATATAGGCAAGTATGAGTTTATTTTTGTATCTACTCATAAAGAAGTTCGTGAAGCTCTTTTAGACTCTTGTATTTTCTTTTATTTGATTTATCCAGATGAATTGGACAAATCTTGGGATCAATGGTTAAAAGAATTAAGTTTTTATAAATATGGTTGTTCTAATATTAGAATGTTGTGTCCTTTTCTCGATAAAGAATTAACGCATATAATCTGTTCTGAGAATGGTGATAGTTTAGAGTAGTTTTGTACTATTAAGTTGACAAGAAGTATAAAAAATAGGAAAGATTTATATAGACAGGTAAAAAATTCAAAATGAAAATTGAAAAGATTGTTTTAGAAGGTTTTTTAAGCTATAAGAAAAGACAAGAGATTGATTTGTCTAATGTAAGTACTTGTCTTGTTCTTGGAAGAATTAATGACGACCCAGATCTTTCTAATGGTGCTGGAAAATCAAGTCTTTTTGAATCTGTATTAGTTAATTTTTTTGGTAAGGGTTCTGGAAGAGCAGATTTATTAGACAGATATATTAATGATTTTATGTCAAAGATGTATACTGAGATAATTTTTAAAATAGATGATCAACGTTTTAAATCAGTAAGGTCAAAGACAAGAGACGTGTCAGCATTATTTGAATGTTTTTTTGATACAACTAATGAAAGTTTAGAAAAAGCGACTTGGAAAAAAACAGATAAGACAATAGAAGACATTCTTGGCCTTAGTTCAAAGACATATTGTTCGACTATTTATCTGAACGAGAGAGAGTCGTTGCAAATAATAACTGGTACAAGCTCTGAAAGGAAAGAAATTTTAAGAGAATTACTTAATATTGAATTATATGAAAAGGCGTCAAAAAACTGTAATAAACAATATGACGATTATGACAAAAAAGTTCAAGTGAATATAAATTTAATAGAAGATAAACAAAAACAACTTGAGTTTGAAGATGATACTAACAAGAAGCTTTTAGAAAAAGAACTTGAATTGAAGTCTATAAAAAAAGAATTGAAAAATAAAGAAAAAGATTTAAAAAAGCTTAATGAAGAAAAACAAATAATTGTCGTAAAATTAGAAACAGAAAAACTAGTTAAAGAACAAATAATTCAGAGTAATAGGACGTTAAAAGAGCTTGACAATAATTTAAAAAATATTGTTGATGATATAAGACAGTTAGGTGTCGAATTAGAAGGACAAAATGAGGCTTATAAAAAGTTTAAATTAAATGTCGAAAATGATATTAAACAAAAGTCAGAAAAAGAAAAAATAATTAAGAAGCAAAATGATTTGTTAAAATCTTTAGATGAGATTGATAAAGAGAATAAGACTTTGTTGAAAGAAATAGAGAAAAAATCTGACGATAAAACAAAAATAGAAAAAATAATTGTAGCAAAAAAAACTGAACTAAAACAAATACAAAGTTTTTTAAGCAAACTTGATAGTTTTGAGAATGTTTGTCCAGTTACAGAGTTGCAATGTGAAGTTTTAAAGGGTGAATATAAAGAAACATTGGTACTTGATAAACAAAAAGAATTAAAGACAAAAGAAGAAGAAATAAAAGTATTTGAAAAACAATTCTTAGAATTAAAAAACTTTGTTGATTTGTCAAGAGAAAAATCTAGAAAATTAGAAGTTAAATTGAGTTCTAGACAAAATGAAAACGAAAAATTAACAAAAGCAAAACTTGATCTTCAGAAAACAATTAATAATGAAAGTGTTTTTAAAGATAAAGAAAAACAATATGAAGAATATGTAGAAAGAACTAAAAACGAAAACATAGAGCTTAAAAACAATTTAGAAGAAACTAACAATAAAATAGAAGAAAAACGCAAAGATTTAAATGAACTTGAGAAAAAAATAGATTTAGACTTGCAAAAAAAATTAGAAGATATAGAACGATCAATAAGTTCGATTGACATTAATATAAAGAGTGTTGGGAACAAAATAAACTCTTCTAATCAAGATATAGGTGTGTTGAAAAATCAGATTGCAATTTTCGATAAAATGAAAAGCGATATTGAAGTTTTAAACAAAAATAATGAAGAAAATATTAAACAGAAAAAAATTTATCAAACTTTATCTAATATTATGGGAAAAGACGGAATACAGAAGTCTATAATAAAAGAATCAATTCCATTATTAGAAAAATATACAATGGAGTTTTTAAAAATTTTTAATGAAGGTTCAGATAAAATAAGAGTAAAATTTGATCTAGACCCTAAAAGGAAAGATGGAGAATTTAAAAAGGGAGGCGGTCTTGATATTCTAGTATTAGAAGAAGATAAAGAACCTAAAGATTTGCAAATGTATTCTGGAGGAGAAACAGTACGAATAGTGTTTAGTATAGTGTTGTCTTTAGCAAAACTTTTATCATTAAGAGCAGGTAAGAAGCATGAAACATTAATTATTGATGAGAAGATAGCTAAACTTGATACAAAGGGTATTGTTCAATTTGGTGAAGTTATAAGCGAGATTTCTAAAATTTATAAACAAGTTTTTGTTATTACACATATTGAAACATTAAAAGATCAAATTAATGGAAACGAGATAATTGTAAATAAAACTGATGAAGGGAGTTTAGTTTCTATATCATGAAAGACTGTTTTATATTTATAAGTGCAGGTATTTATAATGAAAGAAAATAAAATAGAAAATTATAAAAAATTATTAGAATCTGTTGATTTTTTTAAGGATGAGTTTTTATTTCAGATAAGAGCAGAAAACAGAAACACTCAAGATGAACGTATTGGTATTTATGTTGATATTCAAAATGTTTATTATGGCGCAAAAGATTCTTTTAATAAAAAAATTGATTTTAAAAAATTAACTGAAAGTATTATAAGGGGAAGAAAGTTAGTTGTTGCAAATGCTTATCTTGTAAAAGGCGATAATGATAATACTAATTTTGTTAGTTTTATGAAACAAGTAGGTTATAGTATAGTTTCAAAAGATTTAATGAAAAGAAGTGATGGGTCTGCAAAAGGTAATCTTGATGTTGAGATAGTAATAGATGTAATTACAGACAAAGACAAACTAGATACTGTTATTTTAGTTTCAGGTGATGGAGATTTTGTTGCTTTAGTTGAATTTTTGAAAGCACAAAATATACAAGTTGAAGTTTGTTCGTTTTCTAATATAAAAAATTCAACTTCACAAGAATTAAAATCTATTGCATCGAAATTTTTTGAAATAGATGAGACATTTTTATTTGAAGAATTTAAGAAAAAATAAATAGTATAAATTTAATTGTTTCGAGAGAAAAATGATTGATTTTGTTGACTTAATGGAAGGTAGAAGTATAGGATATTTTAATAGCGAGATGGAGCAAGACAAACTATGGTATTCTGATCAATGGATAATTGAACCTACACATCTTGGTATAAGATATCAATGTCGTGTTGAAGCTTGTAATAAGCTTGATTTTCATGGAAAAAAAGAAAGTTATAAACAGAAAGACAAACTTGAACAATTAGAAAATATAATTAAAGAAATAAAATCTAATAATTTACCTGAACAAACGTTGTTTGAAGGTTATATTACATTTAATAATAATAAGTCTGAAGCATATCGTTTTTTAAAACTCGATAGATTAGATAATAAAATTATTGATGCTGCAAAGTTTTATATCACAGACTTAATATATCTAAATAGAAAAGAGATTTTTGAACTACCATTGTTTGATAGAAAGTCTCTTATAAGTAAAGTGTTTAACGATACAGAGAATGTAAAGGTACAACAATTTTTTTCAAAAAACAAAAAAGACGTTTTTGAACAATTTAGAAAACAAAATATAGATCTTTTTTTATTTAAAGATCTTGCTGCTAAATATAGATTTAAACAAAGTGTTTATTGTAAAATTTATAAAGTACCAAAACAATATTTTATGATTGTTATGGGATATGTTGAAAATAAAGATAAAGAAGATCTTAAAAACATGGTTGTTGCTTTAGAAGGTGGACAGTTAGTAAATAATAAATTAATAAAGATAATGAATGTTCCTGTTCATAGTAATGATAGTAGAATTAATTTGTATGACAATAAAGAAAAAATAATTGGTAAAGTTTTCGAATTGTTAGCTTCTGAAAAAAACGAAAACGATAATAAGTATCAAGAAGCACGTTTTATACAAATGCGCGAAGATAAAAAGCTAGAAGATTGTGTTTTCTAAGGAGAATTTTTATGTTTTATAAACAAGGGACTCCCACACCTTTTACTGTGTTTTCTTTGGGAACATGTGAAATTTGTGGTCAAAAACCAGCTGTAACAACAATAAATGGAAGAAAAGTTTGTGACGAATGTAAACAAAAAGCAGCATCTGAGGAACAATAAAAATGGATTCAGATTGTTTCCAGAAATTAAGTAAATCTAGTATTATACGTCATTTCGATCCTGGTGGTGACATAAGCGTATATAAGAGAGAAGTGCGTATAGATAATAATTTATTAGAGCTTTTTTTCTCTAATAGTGATAGTTTATATAGTAGTATAGACAATGTTAGAATAGAGCTTGCGCATGAAGACAAGATAAATGAAATTAATTTTATTATAGAACATATGTTACCTGAGATAGAGAAATGTGTAATAATTCTTTTATTTTTTTATAATAAAAAACAGGAAGTTGCTGGAAGAATTTTACAAGTTTCTCAAGAAATGGTATGTTATTATAAAAAACGTGCTCTTAAACGAATTAGTTTACTGTGTTTTTTTAGAAATATTGATGTAAATAAAATGTCATTATTTTTAGACAAACATGTAACAAAAAAGCAAAAAATTGCTATGATAGAATATTTTAAAGATCATGATCTTAGAAAGATAGCAAAAAAAATTGGTGCTTCTGAGGGAAAACCTGATTTGTTATATGAGTCTATAGGTTCAAGAATTAAATTAGGACTTAAAAGACTAAATTATTTGAAAAAATCATCTAGTCAACAGATGTCAAGAGAAGCTTCATTATATTTTAAAGTATTTTCACTCTTGAAAAAATATAACTCACTTTATCATACTCAATCAAAGAAAAAAATTAAAGAAGAATTTTCAGTTTGACTATATAGATAAAACTAAGAATTTTTTATAGTTTTTATCTCTATTGTTTAATAATGGAGAATAGTGTATAAATATTTCAAAAATAAATTTAAAGAGGTGAGTATGGAAAAAAAATCTGAAAGAACAAATGTTCTAACTGAAACAGAAAATAAAAGCTTTGTGCATGCTGTAGTTAATGCTGTTACTAAAGGTTACTCTGATAATACTGTTCTTGAAGATATAATAGATCTTGTTAGAAGAAAAGAAGTTAGCAAAGGTGTTATACAGTCTACTCCTGGTGCTCTCCGCGACGTGGGAAGATCTATAAATGAAAGTTTAAGTTTTTTAGCAAATCAAATTGAAGAACTCGAGATAATAGATGAACCTACTGTTAAAAGAAAAATAAAAGATGACGGACAAAATGTTGTAGAAGAGGAAATGGAAAAACAAGAAGATGAAACAAAAGTAGATAAAACTGCTTCTATTGAAAAATTTGCATCTCTTGTTGTTTCTGAAGACTGGGAAAAATATAATTATGATAAGAGTGTTAATATTATAACAGGTCATTTGTTTATTGATTTTAAACAAGATATGTCTTCTTATGGCGTATCAAACAAGATTGCATTAAATCAAAACGATTTAGACTATATTTTGTCTAGTGTTTATGGTTATTTTAATAGTGAATTCAAGAATTTAAAAGCAAACCTTACACCTGATATATTTACTTCTGATGCAGTATTTACTTCTATTGATAAAGGTTTAGTTGAAGTTGATTATGAAATCAAAGAAGCTTTTTAGGAGAAAATAAAATGCTTAGAGTTGACGAATCAAATGTACTTGCAAAAGCTATGGGTCTTCCAATTACTAAGAAAGCAACATATTTTGAAAGAATAAGTTTTAATACAGTTAAAAAAGACCCTTTCGAAGGTAAAACAGATAATAATGTTTGGAAAATGCAAGGAAATAAACTTTTAAAAAAGAAATCAAGTTAATAGGTACAATATGAATACATCAAAAATTATTAAAGAAATTATTGCTGCTGAGATAGTAAAAGAAGAACAACCAGAAGAAAAAAAACCAAATGTAGTCAAACCTGAAGTTAAAATAGTAGAAAAGACGAAGAATATTGTTACTACAGTCCCACAAAAAGATATTGATGAAGCTATAGAACTTGCAACAATACTAATAGAAAAAGTAAATAGTTTAGCATCAGAATTAGATATTGCTATGAATGATTTGTCTAGTTCAAGTTCACCAAGCGTATTAGAGTCACAAGACGATTTTAAAAGTTTAGTATTAAGACTGAAATCAATGAAAAAGAAACTTATGGTAGTGTAAAGGAGAATTTTTATGTTAAGAGACACAGAATCTCATTTTTTAAATGATTTAATAATTTCTAAAAGAGGAATTGTTAAAACTGCAGTTTCGCAACTTCCAGGAGATAGAGAAAGAGTTGAGAAGACATTAAAGAAGTTTTTAGGATGTCTTGATTTACCTGTTAATATTGTTGAAAGTTTTTTGCAAAGAGTAAAACTCGATATAAGTCCTAGCAATGTAAATGAAGATTTTTTTATTATTCTTAAAAAAATGCGACAAGAAAACGAAAACTTACATTTATCTACTGCTATGACATTAAGAAGAACAGGGCTTTTTAAAGTTGCAGGAAGAGATGTTTATGAAGATCTTGATACTGGAGATTTCTGGAAGATATCTGAAGACAAAAAACATGTAGTTCGTTTATTCAAAGAAGACGATAAAGGGATTTCTGACAAGAGAGCAGCAAAAAAACAACAGTATAGTATTATGGGTTCAACACCTGGTGATGGTGGTGTTGTAGAAGGAGAGTCTTTTGACGATGCAGTTGCAACATTTTTTGAACAATCTGGTGAAGCCGGAACAAAAGCTGATATTTTAAAAGAAATAAAAAAACGCCCAGGGAAGAAAATAAGTGATACTGAATATCAATATGGTGATTATGAAGTAAAATTGATAAAGAGTGCAGGTATTTCACCTACACAATTTGAAGTTCTGGAACATAGTGCTAATAAAGAATCAGGAAAGATAAAAGGTCCTGGTATACCAGACGGTACAGGT
>Ga0172381_10000184_pt1 | contig 75852 bp, 69 predicted proteins | sample Leawel6488metaG_FD_119754 | JGI IMG/M metagenome (GOLD analysis project Ga0172381, IMG submission 119754) | Leachate microbial communities from a municipal landfill in Southern Ontario, Canada - Leachate well 64-88 metaG | ecosystem: Engineered > Solid waste > Landfill > Unclassified | place... | reverse complement strand
TAACCAGTTTACCTCCGATCCGATGAAGGTCAACGTGCAGGTCGTCCCGGCAAAAAGTCTCACGGACCTGCTCGGTCTGCCGGTTATTATTGCAATCATCCTTGTTGTGCTTGCCGCTGCAGGCTACCTAATCTACACGAAACGGTTCAAACCACAGTAATATCTTTTTTACACGGGCTCTACCGGGGAAAAGAAACGGATAAAGGTATATTTCCATGATGCCACGGGAGAAGATAACAGGTTCCGGAAAGACCGGTAACTCTCCATAAAGGACTACTATGATCGATCAGATATTCAGTACAATCGCACGGTTTGTAAACCACCGGCCCAAACTGGCGGTTGGTATCATCGGCGTAGTGTTTATCATTGCCCTTGTAGGGGTGACCATGATCACCATGGATACCAGCACCAACACGTACCTGGACAAGGATTCTGCAAGCGGCATTGCAAACAACCAGTATACCGATACGTTTTCAGCAGGATCCCTTATCCTGGTCGTCGAGACCAGCGACCCGCTGAACCCTGCCGTGCTCAACTACCTCGACCGACTGGAAGGTGATATCCGGCAGCAGCAGAACATTGCCAGTGCATCAAGCGTCGTGGATATCCTCAAATCGGAGAATAACGGTGTGCTGCCCCAGTCGAAAGGCGAGATCGATGCACTTGTCGCGCAGATGCCCGAAGCGACCAGGAAAATTGCGGTGCCCTCAAACGTTCTGACGCTTGTCCAGATCCCGATGGTGGAAGGCCTGTCTGACGATACCAAAACCGCCACCCTTAACAATATCGAGTCCCTGGTCGGTACCTCCCAGCCGCCTACCGGGGTACAGGTAACAGTCTCCGGCAGTCCCGCATTCTCCGCCCAGATGAAAACGGCGATGGGCTCCCAGATGGGGGTGCTGATCGGCGGCGCAATGATCCTAATGGTTATCGTCATGGGCCTGCTCTTTGCCTATGTCAATTACCGGTTCCTGCCGGTTGTATTCGTGGGTCTTGGCCTGACGACCGCTCTGGGCCTGATGGGGCTTGCCGGGATCAAACTCAACATGGCGGTGATGGGGGCGTTCCCGGTCATGATCGGCCTCGGGATCGATTATGCAATCCAGTTCCACGCCCGGCTTGACGAGGAGTCCCGAAAAGGGTCGCTTGACGACGCGGTCTTCATGACCATCACCCGGACCGGGCCGGCCGTGATGTACGCGATGCTTGCTACGTCGCTCGGATTCGCTGCGATGTTTGTCTCCACGGTTCCCATGATCCGGTCGTTCGGGCTTGTGGCTATGCTCGGGATTATGAGTTGCTACTGTATCTCACTTATCGGGATACCGGCACTTGCACACGTCATCCATTACAAACCGAAACCTCAGGCTCCGCAGGTCTGCTACGCAGTCGGGAAACAGGCGTGCGACACCCTCCCGGCCGCGAAGAAAAAGTCCTGGTCTTATGGCCAGTTCCTCACCGATACTTCCGTGAAAATTGCCAAAAACCCGGTCCCGGTCCTGATAGTCGCGCTCCTTATAGCCGTGATCGGGTTCCAGATCGATCCCCTCATTCCCATCGAGACGAGTGAGAATTCGTTTGTTCCGTCCGATATGCCGGCGAAGATCCAGATGGATAAAGTAACACGGATTCTCGGCGCTACGAGTACCGCGGATTTCTACGTGCAGGGTGCAAGGGTCACGGATCTCGATACAATACGGTGGATGGACAAGTTCCAGAATTACGAACTTTCAAAACACACGGAACTGACCTCATCAACCAGTATTGTCACCTACATCCTTGCCTATAACGGCGGGAAAATGCCGGCTACCCAGAGCGAACTGAATGCCGTTCTTAACACCATCCCGTCCAGCGTGAAGGACCAGTACATCAGCGGATCGCTCAAGGGAGTTATCCGGTTTGGCACGATCAAGATGGAAGTCAAGACAGAATCCGACCTGAAGACCCAGATGGAAAAGGATATCGTGTTCCTTCTCCCCCCACCGGGTATTTCCATACAGCCGGTAGGCACCTTTGATGTCTTTACGACCCTGATCGGCGGGTTATCCACATCAAAGGAGACGATGACCCTCCTCGGCTTCGGGCTGATCTTTGTGTTCCTTGCCCTCGTATACCGGCATATCCACGCGGTCTCGCCGCTTATTCCAATCGTTTTGGTCGTCGGCTGGAACGCCGTGGCGATGTACGCGATTGGGATCGCGTATACTCCCCTTACTGCCACCCTCGGGTCGATGACAATCGGCGTTGCTGCTGAATACACCATCCTCGTTATGGAACGGTATTCCGAGGAGCAGGAACGTCTCCATGACCACATCGCCGCGATTCAGGAAAGCGTCAGTAAAATCGGAACCGCAATCACCGTTTCAGGCCTCGCCACCTTCTTCGGGTTCTCGGCTCTTTGTCTCGCCAGTTTCCCCATCATCAGCAACTTTGGTACTTCGACCCTCATTGCGGTCGGGTTCTCACTCGTCGGTGCGATCTTCATCATGCCGGCGGTGCTCTCCCTCATGGGCCAGTTCACCGAGTGGCTGGAGAAGAGAAAGGACATCCGCAAAAAGACGGATACTGATGACACAGTATAAGGCACCTTAATCTAGGCCCTGTTGTCACGAGAGGAAGCCTGAGCAAAACGGTCATCTTTGGATAGCATGATATTTATGGAGCAATAACCCTCTAGAGCAAGAGCATACGCGAAATGGATCACACCACTCTTACGGTCGCACTCATCCAGATGGAGATCGGGCCGGATATGGATGAGAACCTTAAAACGGCGCTTGCACGTGTGGAGACTGCTGCACAGAACGGGGCACAGATCATCTGCCTGCCCGAACTGTTCCGGTCGCGGTACTTCCCGCAGCAGGTAGGAGGACATGTGGATCAGTTTGCCGAGAGCGTTCCCGGTGAATCAACAGAAGTATTTGCCCGACTCGCCCGGCAGTATGCAGCAGTCATCATCGTACCGGTTTTTGAACGATCCCCATCTGGAAAGTTCTACAATACGGCAGTGGTGATCGATGTCGACGGGAGCCTTCATGCACCCTATCACAAGATCCACATCCCGCAGGATCCGGGATTCTTTGAAAAAGGCTACTTCTATCCGGGTGAGCACTATTCTGTGCATACCACCCGGTACGGGCGTATCGCTGTCCTCATCTGTTATGACCAGTGGTTCCCCGAGGCGGCCCGTTGTGTGGCCCTTGACGGGGCGGAGATGATCTTCTACCCCACCGCGATTGGAAACCCCTGCACAGAGCCGCCGGGAGAGGGAGACTGGCAGGAGGCATGGGAACTGATCCAGCGCAGCCATGCAATCGCAAACAGCGTGCATGTGGCTGCGGTTAACCGGGTGGGCCAGGAAGGAGATATCCGGTTCTTTGGGGGATCGTTTATCTGCGATGCGTTTGGAAAACTGCTCGCCCATGCCGGAGAAAAGGAAGAGATTGTTGTCGCTCATATCGATGTAGGGATGAACTCCGCAGTCAGGGACTCGTGGGGATTTTTCAGGAACCGCCGGCCCGATACGTATGGTTCAGTCTGTTCACGGGTGCCGGAACATGACGCAACTGCACCTATCCCCCGCAAAGGGGATACCCCACGGAAACTTGGCTTTTTCATGCCCGCCGAGTGGGAGCCGCACGATGCCGTCTGGCTCTCATGGCCGCATAATAAAAACACCTTCCCGCACCTCAAGGAGGTTGAGGAGGGGTATATCAGATTTATTGCTGCAATCACGCCATCGGAACGTGTCGAGCTTTTTGTCCCCAACCCCATGATAAACAGGATGGTAAAGGCGAGGTTAAGAAGCGCGGATATCGACCTGTCCCGTGTCACGATACGGACAATCACCTATTCCGATGTATGGATCCGGGATTACGGCCCGACATTCGTGGTGAACCCGGCTCTCGAAAAATCTGCGATGGTCCGCTGGGATTTTAATGCGTGGGGCGGGAAATACGATGACCAGATTGCCGATGGGAATGTCCCTAAGGATATGAACCGGTGGCTTGACCTGCCCGTTTTCCGGCCGGGAATTATTCTCGAAGGCGGTTCGATTGATACCAACGGCAGGGGCACGGTACTGACCACCCGCGCCTGCCTTCTCAACCCAAACCGGAACCCGAAACTCACGCAGGATGATCTCGAAGACTATCTCAAAGAGTATCTCGGTGCGGTAAAGATCATCTGGCTGAACCGCGGTGTCACCGGCGATGATACCGATGGCCATATCGATGATATCGCACGGTTCGTTTCACCATCAACCATTGTCTGTGCGTACGAAGAAAATCCTGCTGATGAGAATTACCCGGTCCTCAAAGAGAACTACGAGATCCTGACCCGGGCTACTGATCAGGAGAACAACCCCTTCACCATCATAAAACTCCCGATGCCGGCCCCTGTTATCAGCGGGGATGAACGATACCCGGCAAGTTACACGAACTTCTATATTGGAACCACTGTGATGATCGTCCCGGTCTTTGACGACCCCCATGACGAGGATGCCATCCGAATCCTCCAGGGAATCTTCCCGGACCGGACCGTAACCGGGGTAAATGCCCGTGCGATGGTCGAGGGATACGGGACGTTCCACTGCGCAACCCAGCAGCAGCCCCGACCTTGAACATTTCTTTTTTTACCGCCTCGAATATCAGAAAATAATTATGTACTTCTTTGTACCGTGGCCCTACGAGGAGTTATCCTTATGAATAAGGCACACGGAATCTCTCACGATAGCAATGAATCTGCGTGATAGCCCGGTGGCACGTGCATTTGTCCCTGAAAAAAGGATGATGTATTACCTCTTCCTGCTGGGCTTTTTTGCCATATTCTCGACGACGATTTCCAAGAACCCGGTGCTGCCCCTCTTCTCGCAGGCCCTCGGGGCAGATGGTACCGTTATCGGTCTCATCGCGGCATTCTCCCCGCTCGCCGGCATCCTGTTCTCCTTCCCGGTCGGCGTCCTTTCCGATCATATCGGCCGTAAGCGCCTGCTCGTTGCAGCCGGCGCGGTCTTCCTCATCGCCCCGGTACTCTACCTGTTCATTACAGCGCCGGTCTGGCTCATCCCGGTCCGGTTCTTCCACGGGACGGCCACCGCTATCCTAGGGCCGGTTATTTCAGCGGTTATTGCCGAGCGGTTCCCGGAAACCAAGGGGGAGATGCTCGGGCAGTACGCTTCCGCGACGCTCATTGGCCGGACACTTGCGCCGCTTGTGGGAGGCGCCATCATCTCGTATTTCATCATGTACCCCGGACTGTTGCCGTACCGGGCGGTGTATGTTGTCGCAGCACTTGCCGCGGTACCGGTCTTTGTCATGACGCTGATGTACCGGGAGGAGCGATCCCTCCCGCTCAATACGCTCCCGTTCGCGGTCTTCCGCGAGAGTTTTGTTACCTTCTTTTCCAACCGCCGGCTCCGGGGCACGGCCTTTGTTGACATGGCGACGTACTTTGCATTCGGGGCAGTCGAGACCTTCCTTCCGCTTTACCTCTTCAGCCTCGGGATCGGGGCGTACCAGACCGGTATCATCTTTGCCGCTCAGGTCGTCGTCATCGCCGGGACAAAACCCTTCTTTGGCAGGATCGCAGACCGAGTGGACAAACGCATCCAGATCATCGCAGGGCTCACCATTACCGGCGGTGCTGTCGCCATGATCCCCTTTACTGCCACCTTTGTCCAGTTCCTTCTGGTAAGCGCCATCTTCGGGATTGGCATGTCGCTTTCCACGGTCGCCACGAGCGCCTATATTGCTGACGTCGCAAAGAAGGAGCAGATCGGTGCGTCCATGGGAGCACTCTCGTCGATCATGGATATCGGCCAGTCAGCAGGACCGCTCCTGACCGGGATTATTGTCACCACCGTCGGGTATGTCGCAGGGTTTTTTGCGAGCTGTGTGCTCGCTCTTCTGGTCTGCGCCATATTTGTCCTGTCAGTCCGCGATCCGGCGTGTCCGGGTCCAGAGAATGCAGGTCAGGCTCCGTAGAGGGTTACCGTTTAAAGGTCGTGATCACCTGACTTTTCCCGAGCGTATGACCGTCGAGCGCCCAATCGATGGATGCCCGGTCAGCACTCGGCTGGGAGATGATCATGTCAACCGCATACAGCCGGAAGATATACCGGTGGGCTTTCCCGGGCGGGGGACAGGGCGGGTAATACCCGCGTGAGTCGGCGCTGTTTGTACCGATCTGGGCCCCGTCGGACAGCACTTTCCCATCCGGCTGCCCCGGATCGATACTCCGTGTTTCCGGGGGGATGTTGTAAATGAGCCAGTGGGTAAACGTTCCCGAAGGTGCATCCGGATCATCGAGGATCAGGACAAAACTTTTTGTCCCGGACGGGACATTTGCCCAGGAGACGCCGGGCGTCCGGGACGACCCGGTGCAGGTAAATTCCAAGGGGAGCGTAGAACCGGGGGTGACCGAGTCCACCGAGAGGGTGAAATCTTCGGATGCCGTTGATACCTGCGCCGGGATCGACGTGGTTGCGGGAGCGGAGGGTGTGTCAGGAGAAGTGGTACCAGGAGCTGTGCAGCCGCAGGTCAGTACAAGAAAAACCACAAGGCAGGAACAGAGGATCCGGATGATTTTCATAAACGGGATGTCACCTGCTGAACGGATATACCTGATGACACCCCGCAGTCGTTTTTTTACTGCTGTAAGAACGCAATGATTTCCTTAATATCGGGAACGCTGTGAACCGGGTAGATCTTCACAAAGACAACCTGCTGGTTTTTGTCGATGATGATATTTGCCCGTTCGGAAAAACCGTTGGCTTCCCGGAAGATCCCGCAGGTCATGGCAGCGCTGCCATGCGGCCAGAAATCGCACAGGAGAGGCGTATGAGAGATCCCAAGACTTTCTGCCCATGCCTTCTTGCACGGGAGAGAATCGACACTTATCCCGACCGCAAGGGTATCAAGCGATGCCAGAAGTGCCCGGTTCTCCTCAAGCGACTGCATCTGGGCAGCGCAATAGGGCGTCCATGCGAGCGGGTGAAACGAGAGGATAATCCGCTTTCCCGCGTGTTCAAACAGATCAAAGGTCGTGTCGTTCTGATCCTTGAGCGAGAAATTCCGTGCTGGATCACCGGACCGGATCATGGGCTGCTGTTCCATTATACCACCTTACACTCCAAGAGTGCAGGCATCGGATATGAGCATTCGTATTACGGCGGGCCTGCCCTCACATCTTCCGGGTTTCCGGCTACGTTTATACGCTCCCACTCTCAATAACAGATATCGCAGGTATGACCGGCTAACCAATCACGCTTAAAAGGACGTGCCACCATGAAGATGCAGAGCACCCCCCAGTTTCCGCAAGATCCCCAGAATTCATCGTCCACGCAGGCAGCAGGTCCCGCCCCGCTCAACTTCTGCATTATTCTTTCCAGGGAGGGCAAAATCGATCGGCTCATCGATCGCCCGCTGGAGGAATATCTCGCGGCAATTCCTGGTGCAAGTATCGCATGGATCGATTACAGCACAAAGGACGATGCACTGGATATTGAGAAGATCGCCCAGTTTGCCGGGTTCACGAAACTCCCGATTCCCAAGCTCTCCACCGGTTTCTATTCTGCATACGAGGACTACGATACCGAACTGGGCATCATGCTTCCGTCAGTGACTATGAAAAGCGACAATATGACGGTCCACCCGCTCTTTGTCCTGATTCGCGAAAATTTTATCCTGACTCTCCATTCCGAGGATATCAACCGCCTGCTCCGGTTCTCCCGGTATGCCCAGCCGTTTTTCAAGCGCATCAGTTCCGAATGCACATGTGACAAGATCACCCTGATGCTTGAGCGGATAATCGACGAGAATAACGACCGTAACTTTGAGTATCTCAGGGAAATCGAGATGCACGGCGATGCGATCAGCAAGTCGCTTATCGAGGAGAACATCGCAAAAAGGCAGCTTGCCCACAGTATTTACCGTATGAAACACGTGCTGATCGATTACTTAAATGTGCTCTGGGCGACAAAAGACGTGGTAAACTCGCTCCAGTATGGGGATGCAGACCTGATCACAAACGACGAAAAACTTCTGGGCCGGATTGGGATCCTTTCGGACAACATCGAGCGCCATATCGAGCTCTCCGAACAGATGTCAAACGTGCTCGCCTCGGGCCTCGAAGTGATGCAGAGCATCTACAACAACCAGCTCCAGAGCCTCAACAACCGCTTTGCACTCGTGACTGCCTACCTAACCGTGCTCGGCACCGCTTTCCTGGTCCCAAACACCATCGCAACTATCGCCGGGAGCGGGATCATGGCCGGGCAGATGGCAGCACAGTGGTGGTACTTGCCGCTCCTTATCGGTTCGACGATCGCTGCGACTGCCACGTCATTCATCTGGGTCGTGCACGTCTGGAAGTCGAGGAAAGAGGAGGTTTAACCTTCTTTTTTTGGAGCTCCTCTTTTTTAATCCGCGCAAGTTCGGGTTCAAACCACGTCCCGATACACTGCCTGACGACCCCCAGACCCGCGTCGCTGTCCAGGAAGATCGCGCCGATGATCGCTTCCATGGTGTCGGCAAGGATCGTGTCTTCCCCGGATCGCCAGAGATCTTTTTCCCCGCGCCCGAGCCGGATGAACCTTTTAATCTTCATGCGCCGGCCGATTTTTGCGAGGCTGCTGTTGTCCTCCAGCTGCTCTTTTACGCTGGTGATCCCTCCTTTGCTCTGGATGCCTTTCTCCATTAAAAACAATATAAGGCTGGTCTTGGGCACCGCATCCCCGAGCGTGCTGTATGCCTCCTGAGTGAGGCAGATCCGGTTCTGCTGGATCAGTTCGTTTGCATAGGCCGGGTGGGTCAGGGCACGGATCAGGTGCTGCCGCTCAAAAAAATGGTATCCGATGATCGTCTCGATCGCACTCAGATCGTCCTTTTTTTCCATGATCTTCACTCAACCGTCAGCAGATAACCACATAAAGAGCACGGACGGGGACAGTCCCCACTTACCCGGCCGGACTAAAGGGGAAAAATCTCCGTGAGGATCTGGACACCAATCAGGATAAGGATCACACCACCGAAGATCTCGGTTTTGTTCCCGAGAATTTTTTCGAGCCGCATACCGCAGATCACACCGGCACAGGAGAGCACGAAACAGACAAGGCCAATTATAAGGGCCGGTACCAGCACAGAGGATCCCAGCACGCCAAACGATACCCCGACGGCAAGAGCGTCAATACTGGTCGCAACCGACAGCAGGAGAACCGGGATCAGGAAAAGCCCGGCAAAATGTGCCTCCTCTTCGCCTCGCACCCCGTCGTAGATCATTTTTATCCCGATACCGGCGAGCAGCAGGAATGCGATCCAGGGACCGTACGCAGATATTTCCGTGTAGAGGGATGCGCCGGCAATCCAGCCGACGATCGTCATACCGGCCTGGAAAATACCAAAACATGCGGCAATAACCAGGGCGGTCTTTACAATCTGCGAACGGGCGGATGTCCCGATAGCAAGAGAGACCGCAAAACAGTCCATCGAGAGCCCGATCCCGATAAGGATACTGGTGAGAAGATCCATGAAGTACCTTTGAATTGGGACGGGGATTCACATAAAGCCACGGGATTTCCAGACCCGGCATACCACCGGGGGATCGCTTCATCCCCGAAAAGCGATACGTGAGAAGTCAATACCGGCTTTTCCCAGGGAGGGATAAAGGGGGGGTCAGATCTCCTGGTTCTTTGCCGAGGGTACCTGTCGGAGTACCAGCGCTGCGGAGTTCATGCAGTAACGTTTTCCCGTGGGCGGGGGACCGTCATCGAAGACATGCCCGAGATGCGCCCGGCACCGGGCGCAGAGTACTTCGGTGCGTTCCATGCCACTGGATCGATCCATACTAGTGCGGATGTTGAGCGATGAGACCGGGGCAAAGAAACTCGGCCAGCCGGTGCCTGAATCAAACTTGGACTCCGATAAAAAAAGCGCCGTGCCGCAACAGGCACACCGGTAGATGCCATGCGCCTTGCAGTCATGGTATTTACCCGTGAAGGCATACTCCGTCTCCTGCTTGCGTGCGACCGCGAACACGAGCGGCGTCAGCTGTTCCTGCCACTCTGCATCGGTCTTTACTACCGGGAATACCTCTTCTACCCGGTCGGTATCCGGGTCGAAGATCGGGATGGTGCCGGTGCCACCTCCAACCTGTGCCGTTCCCTGCTTCATTTCCCTATTGATCCCCCTACCATGAGGATGGGGGCAGCGGATGATAGACTTTCTGATGCTGACACAGTATACGGCGGATTACATCCCAAAGAAACTGAGGATACGGCGTTTCGGGTCCTTATAGAAGATCCTCGCCCCGTCCTTGATATTCCTGACATCCTCGATGGTGTAGAGAATATCAGGGTATTCCTTTGAGATAATGGCAAGCAGCCGGGAGAGTTCTTTTCTCGGGACGATCATGAGGATGATGCTGACGGTCCCGGAGAAACTACCGGTGCCTTCGATCCGGGTCATGCCATAGCCGAGCGTGGAGAGCCGGGACATGATGGGCTGCGGGTCGGCGGGGGTGATGAGCCGGACGATCACAAACCCGATCGAGATAAGGTTCTCGATCGCCATGCCAAGCACCGTGCCGATACCATACCCTGCAAGGTAGGCAAAGAGGTTCCAGTACTGGGTAAGGTTCGTGAGCACGAGGCCGGTCGAGATCAGCCAGATACCGGTCTTGACAATCCCGACGTATGCGGCGAGGTTTGCATGCCCCTTACTGATATAGATCGTCCTGACCGATTCAAGGCTCGCCTCTGCGATACGGGCGATGAGGATCAGGAAGGGAATCGCTGCTGCTGCCCACACGGTGCCTATATCCATGCGTTTTCACTCCTAACCACAGTAATCGAACCGGATGGGTTGTATAATTTGCGGAATGATTTTCAGGGACATCTTGTCCTGAAAATGAGGGTACATGAGAGAGACCGGGTGCCAGCAGTTCCGATGCTGTACTATCGGACAAATACTGGTTTTTAAAACAACAGGGAAAACACGGTGTTGAACAGAGCACATATATAAGAGATCCAGAAAAACCATTTAAAAATCAGATTTCGCTAATATTTCCAAAAAATTTAAAATAACTCCAAATTCAGCATTTTCTAAAAACAAAAATTATAACTACTATGTGGATTAATTTGAATTTGTTTAATCTTATCTGCATGCAGGTGGTATAAAAATGATTTTATCTGCATCAGTCACTGACAAAATAAACCAAGCGCTTGCAACGGATGATCGGGACGTGCTTGATACTATTATTACGGATGCATCTCGTTTTAAGGGAAAACATGCACGTGCACAGATGCAACGTACCGTGAATTCAGCTATCATGGGATGTGCATGCCGGAAAAATACGCCGGAATTATTATCAGCACTTCATGTGATCCCACAGGAAGGTGCTGAAGATCTCATCTCTTTGGTTTTAAAGCAGTATATTACGACCAGAGATAGAAGATGGTTTACCGCGCTCCTCGATCTCCCGGAAAAACTAGGGAAAAAAAGTTCGCAATCTCAGATAATTGCTGTTATCGCACAGATGCTCATCACCACGGGCATCTCTCTATCGGATCCAACATATATCGAACAGGGATTAACAGTACTGAATAAAATTACATTCAGGAAATACCGGTCGGACTCCATTATCGAATGCATCCCCGAAATTACCCGATGGACGGTTATAAGTGGCAATATTACGGTCCTGTATCACGCACGAGATCTCATCGGAGAAATTAACGACGTATCAAAACGTGCAGTACTGCATGCGGAAATAGCACAGGCTCTCGCCACTATTGCTATCCACAAAAAAGACAGGGACCATTTTCTGGAAAGTATTCAACTTGCAGCAACCATTCACCAGAAACTCCGCAGGAATGTGTGCCTTACCAATATCATTAATGCTGGTGTAAAATCTGCATTTAGAAAAGAGTTGCTGGAGACCAGCACGTTTATACTCAATTTTGAATCTCTGCCTGATGAGATACAGATAGATCTGGTAAGTGCCCTGACCAGACAACTTCTTGATCATGCAAAAAACAAGGATATAATCAACGATAACCTGAATTTTCTCTGCAAAAAACTGCCATTTGCAAGCGAACTTGTCGTACAGAATCTCCTTCTTAAGGCAGATAGATCCGGTGACATGTGGTACCTTTCAAATGCAATTAACTTTCTCCGGTACCTGCCATCCAAAGAGAAATATCCGGTCAGGGAAATCGTTCGTTCAGGGATCACCATTGCCCGAAATTCTCATTCCACCCAGGTTCTTGTGAATCTGATACCCTTTATTGAACAAACGTGTAACCCGGACGATACCACCTGGATTTATCTCCAGTTTTCACAAAGCATGTTACTTTCAGGTGATTTTGACAATGCATCAAAATTATTTGTACAAATAGCATTGCCCGCAGAAAATTTACCGCAGTACCGCAATTGCCTGGCAAAATTAATTGAAGAGGGCGTTTTTCATGATCAACAATCCTCCAAATTTGAAGAGATTCTCAAAAAATCAGACTCTTCAGTTTCTTCTGAAGTAATATCTCAGGCGGTTCACCAGATAAGTCACGTTACACAGTTTAGGGATATTGTAAAACATGGCAATTCATTAAAGCAGGTCCTGACTCTGCATTCAGGGTATGATACCCTCATTTTCGATACTATATCAATTCTGATAAACCGGGGATTTCTTGATTCGTGGGATTCTTCGATTCTGGTGGACTTTGCAAAATCAATTCAGAATCCATCCATCAGGGAACAGGCAATTTCAACAGTGGTCATGAAACTTGCAGAAATCGGAGTCCGAACCGGAAACCGTGATCTTCTCCAGCAATCGGTAGGTATTACCTGTCTTATTGAGGGACAGACAACCCGATCTGCGACGCTGAGCAGCATTATTGACGACGCTGCCCATCTTGCTGCATCAGAAGGAGACCTCGATCTTCTTTTACGGATGCGAATATGGGGCAGTTCCCTGCAGGATCCCGGCCTTGTGGCCTATGCGATGACAAATATCATTGAGGGAGTGATAAAATATGCAACCGGTAAACAAGTTCCGGAAGCACTTGATGAAGCATACCGGATTGCACAGGATATCGAAGACCCCTCATTACGGATGCAGTTATGCGAGCGCATTGCAGAGTCGTTTGTCAGGATCGGGTGTGATCTTATACAAGATACCTCCTCACAGAATAGCCGGTTGAATAAAAGCACTCCGTTAAAGCCCTTTGAGAGAGGGTTGAAGTTATTAAAAGCAGAAATTAAAAATCCCCAGGTATCTTTGAAAATTGCCGGAATGATAGACATCATTCTTCTTTCCTCAAAAAAGAGCACCAGTACGGATTACATCCTGCCTTTGGCATTATATTCTATCGAGATAGAGGACCCCATGGAACGCAATGCCATGATGTCCCGTATTGTTGCAAACCTCAATGAGGATCTCATCCATCCGGACTCTGCAGATCCCTATGAAGTACTGGCGTATATCCTCCAGAAGCACTACCACGCACAATCAGCACCGGAAATCATTGATCTGGTTCACCACCTCCTTGACATGACACGCGATCCATTCGTGCGACTTAAAGATCTATGTACGCTTGCTGATTCGGCAATTAGGATACATGATGTGACACGTGCCCATACAATCTTGGATGAGGTTTTTTCAAACGTTCCAAAACTACCCGCAGAATACCAGAAGATACTGGTCATGGCAGATTTGACCATCGGATATCAACAGATCGACCCGGAAAAAGCACAACAAAGTCTTCTGGATGGGCTGAAACGGCTGCATAGCGTCGAGTCTGACCAAAATGCGGTTGTACGCCGACAGATCGTATTTGCCATTGTCAGTATGAAGGACATCCTGCCGGAGGACACGCGGATAAATCTTGTCCTGGAGGTTATCGCAGAAGTATCGGATCCCATAGAATATGTCAAAGCACTTGTTTCTGCGTACTCCCTCGTGCGTGAAGACAAAGAACGGTGTAAAACTGCCCTACTCCACATTTTTGAGGCAATTGAAAAAATTGAGTCCCCCTACGATCAGGCACTGCTCATTTTGGAGGTAGTACCACTTGCGGTACAGGATTGTGATGAGGATATGCCTCTGCGCATGTTAAAAAAAGCAGAAACGCTGTCAATGACCATAAACATTCAGCATATTGCTGATACCATCCGTGATGAAATTGCGAGGGTACTATCAGATCTCTCCAGAAGTCAGGAAAAATCACAGTACCTGAAAAAATCTGCAGAAATCCTCACTCTGATCGAGGATGATGAACTACGTCAGTATCGCTTGTCCCAGATAGGCTATAATGATGCACCTGAAAAGAGCACTCCCTATGCAAAAATCACTGCATTCTCGACGAGGATTATCCAGGAGGGATGCCAGCCAGGTCAGATCCTGGCACTTGAACGGACGGTTCGTTCCGTGACCGAACGAGGGAAACGGGCATTTTTGTTCTGCAGGCTTTCCATCCTTTTCCGGGACAATGGTGATATCAAAACCGCAAAACGGATGTTAAACAATGCAATAAAAGAATCAGGAATCATCCGGCCCCTTTCAAAACGGGCATATGTACGGTGCGACATGGCAATGAAGATGTATGCTGCAGGCTATGAGAACATTGCTCAGGATATTCTTGATAATGCGATAGATGCAGCAACAAATATCCGGCAATCCACCCTTCGGGAGGATGTCTTCAATGAACTGGGACTGGCAATCAAAGTTATGCAGGGGCTGCCAGAGTGAAAACCCTTGAGATCATAATCACAGGTAAAGTACAGAAAGTGGGGTTCCGTGCCTGTGCGAGAAAGATCGCTATGGATTTAAACGTCGCCGGTACTGTCATGAACCTTGCTGACGGTAAAGTGCAGATCTTTGCAACTGCCGATCCGATAATTCTTGAAAAATTCATTTCGATGCTCTATGGTTGTCCACGGGCGATTATACGCGATGTAAAAACGACGGAAATTATGGTACGCTCTTATGATGAATTCTCGATCGTCAAAAACAATGGGAGAATCAGTACATCACTGTAAAGTCTTCCAGTTTTTGTATCGCTTTTAAAAAATTATTTACCTGACGGTCGATCTTCTTATTATCAATGGACTTTTTGAAAGCGCAGATCAGTTGTTTTACAAGCGTATCTGAAAGCATGCACCGTGTGGGGGTCTGCTCAAAGTCATCCGGTTTAAGGGAGTCCCGAGCAATACTGCACACAACGGGATCGATCATTTCGGCCTTGAACGATCCTATAAGATCCTGTACAAGTGCGCCTTGTCCCTCGTGCAGGAGACCGAGATCGGGATCCAGCCGGGCACCGATTACCGAAACACAGCAATTCCCATAGAGCATTGCATAGCCAAATGAAAGCATGGCATTGATTGGATCGCACTGTGGTCGGACAGTACGCCTCTTAAAATTGAAACAATCCGGAACATCCCGTGAAAGTATTTCATAGTACATATCGGTGGTCAGGTTTGACAAACGACGAATTTCATCCAGTTTTACCAGGTAATCCATTTCATCGAGGGCATTGTGCAGAACCTGCAGTTCCCCGTCATATAAAAGATCTGCGCTCCGAAGATCCTGAAGTCGTTCAATTACAATAAGACGGGATCGAAGGGAGGCCTGTGCAATCTTTGTTGCATATCGATGACGAGGTAAGTCTTCCTGAAGGTGTTGAATTTCCTTATCATTGCAATTCACGGAGGGCCGGATGATCCCGAGGGGAGTACCATCGGGTTCAAAAAATGAGATATATGACCCATTTTTTAACAGGTGGGAAATTGTCGTCGTGTTCAGTGTATGACCTCCCACGATGAGAAGATTCTGGACTTCCAGAAGAGGGTACTCTTCGACAATTCCTTTATTGAGGATGAGTAATTTTTTTTGTGTGGACTTGATATGGGCGCCAAACCCATACACTGCCAACCAAGGGATTGCACTTGACATAAAAGCCCACATGAAAACGCTTGATTTAATCTAATTAGTGCCATTTTCCTCTTGATTAAAGCATCGTTTTTGCTAGTGATTCCTCGATATTAAAAAAGATTACACCACCTGTCGCCTCATGTACACTTTTAAACGTGCGAGAGACGAACGATGAAATATAAACGATCTGATGTGCCATATATACAATGTCATGCAATAGCATAACAGATGATGCGGATGTTCTGGGACAAAAAAATAGAAACTCTGAATCCTGCTGACCTCCAGGCTCTTCAGCTGAAGCGTCTTAAAAAAACTCTCCGTTCGGTACAATCTGTCGAATTTTACCGGAAGCAGTTTGACAATGCCGGAGTAGCGGCATCCGATGTCAAAACGCTTGATGATATCCAAAAATTTCCCTTCACGAAAAAACAGGACCTCCGTGATGGGTATCCTTTTGGATTTTTTGCAGTCCCGATGCGAAAAATTGTGCGAATCCACACAACCTCCGGCACGACGGGAAAACCTACTGTTGTGGGGTATACCCGTAAAGATCTGGATACGTGGGCTAATCTTATTGCCCGCAATATGACCATGATCGGGATTGGAAAGGATGATGTCTTCCAGTATATGGTCAATTATGGAATGTTCACCGGGGGCCTGGGATTCCATTATGGGGCAGAAAAAATTGGAATGACCGTGATCCCGAGCGCGACGGGAAACACCCGGCGCCAGATCGAAATGATCCGCGATTTTGGGGTTACAACCATCCACTGTACACCGAGTTATGCGATGCATCTTTCAGAAGTTGCCGAAGAGATGGGTGAAACCCTTGAAAGTCTGAAAACCGGTATCTTCGGCGCTGAACCCTGGTCAGATAATATGCGACATACCCTTGAAAACCGGCTCGGCGTTACAGCATATGACTCATACGGTATGAGTGAACTTTTCGGCCCGGGGGTCGCATTCGAATGCCCCGAACGGGATGGCCTCCATATCTGGCACGACAGTTACCTTGTTGAAATTATCAACCCGAAAACCGGAGAACGCCTTTCCGATGGAGAGCGGGGGGAACTGGTTGTGACGCCCCTCGTCAAGGAGGCCATGCCCCTCATCCGCTACCGGACGGGTGATATCACCATGCTCATGGAAGAGGGTTGTCTCTGTGGCAGAGGGAAAAAAATCATGCGGCTGAGCGGAAGAAGCGACGATATGCTGATTATCCGGGGTATCAATGTCTTTCCCTCCCAGATTGAACATGTGCTCCTCAGGATACCGGAAGTAGGCAATCAATTTATGGTATATATTGACAGAATCAATCATCTGGATGAGATGACCGTGGAAGTTGAGATCAACAGGAGCCATTTCAGCGGGGAACTTGCAGATCTTGCGAAGATCCAGAAAAAAGTCGTAAAAGAACTGCACGATACCCTTGAACTACGGACAACCGTGAAACTGGTTGAACCGGGTTCACTACCCCGGTTTGAAGGGAAAGCCAAACGGGTTATAGACAGACGGGGGGACATCTGATGCAGTTCTGGGATCCGAGAATTGAGGAGATGCCAAAGGTGGATCTCCAGAAGATGCAGTATAAATTATTAAAAAGTCTCGTTTGCCGGCTTTACAGTTTCTCTCCCTTTTATCATGACCGGATGAAAGCGCAGAAGGTCCATCCGGATGATATCCGAGAGTTATCCGATGTTAAAAAACTCCCGTTTATGTTCAAGCAGGATCTCCGGGACAGTTACCCTAACAAGATCTTCACGGCAACCCAGGAAGAGCTTGTCCGTTACCATGTGTCCTCCGGGACAACAGGGAAACCTACGGTCGTTGGTTATACCCAGAAGGATATCGACAACTGGAGCACGTCAATTGCCCGGGGTCTTACTGCAATCGGGTTGGGCAGGGGAGATGTCGTTCAGGTCAGTTACGGGTACGGCTTGTTTACCGGGGGCCTTGGTATGCACTACGGGGCAGAGCGTATCGGTGCAACTGTGCTCCCCACTAGTGTCGGAAATACCGAGCGCCAGATTGAGTTAATGCAGGATCTCGAGGTAACAGCTATTGCCTGCACTCCCTCATACCTCCTTCATATCGGGGAAGTTGCAGAAAAAATGGGGATAGATATCAAGAAGGATACCCATCTCAAAGCCGGAATTCTCGGAGCAGAGCCTTGGACCGAAAATATGCGTACCAGGATTGAAAACTGGCTGGGCATCAAGGCATACGACATCTATGGGACGAGCGAACTCTCCGGACCGATGTTTACCGAATGTGCAGAGCAAAATGGGTTCCATGTCTGGTCCGATATTGCTCTCGTAGAGGTTATCGATCCCAAGACCGGAGAACAACTCGAATCCGGTGAGAAAGGAGAACTAACCATTACAATGCTCCAGAAAGAGGCACTCCCGATGATCCGTTACCGTATCGGAGATATATCTTCGATAGACGAGGAGGTCTGCCCCTGCGGCCGGACGAGCCCGCGGATCAAACGGATCCAGGGTCGAGTAGATGATATGCTGATCATCAGGGGCATCAATGTCTTCCCCTCTCAGGTAGAATACACCTTAATGTCAATTCCCGAGGTCGGCCAGCATTTCCAGATTGTTGTCGAACGAAAGGGAGCACTTGACGATATGCTCGTAAGAGTGGAATTGACCAAGGGATCATTCAGTGACAAGATCAATGACCTGATGCATATCCGAAAGACTGTAGAACACCGGCTCAGAAATGCGCTGAATGTCGCCGTGGACGTCGAACTTGTGGAGCCGGGATCATTACCAAGATTTGAAGGTAAATCCAAGAAAGTGATCGACAAGAGGTCGTTATAACATGGACACGAAAAAGTATGTCATTCAACAGATCTCGATCTTCTCGGAAAACCGACCGGGAAGACTGGCATCGGTTGCCCATGCGCTGGGTGAAGAGAAGATCAATATCCTTGCATTCAGCATTGCCGAAGCAAGCGGGTTTGGCGTTATCCGGGCACTGGTAGATCAGCCGGAAAAAGCCTATAAAAAACTATCCTCGCTGGGATACAATGTTGCATTTACCGATGTTATCGCAGTGCAGATGAAAGATCAGCCCGGAGGACTCTTTGAGATCGCAAAAGTTCTGGGGGATGCCGGTATCAATATCGAATATTCCTATGCATATTCTGGGAAAAAGGCAGCGGTACTCATCATCCGTGTCGATCAGGTGGATGATGCAATCAAGAAAATTCTGTCATCAGGTGCAACACTTCTGGAGCATACAGTCTTTCACTAAACCTCTACCCACTTACTTTTTTTCCCATTTGATCAGTTCAGAGACCTCGGACAGGGTGCTGCCCCTCCGGATCTCCTCGCGGATCCTTGCTTCGGTTTTTTTGACTTCAAGCGCCCTGCGTGCAACTTCATAGGCCCGTTCACGAGGGATCACGACAACCCCGCTTTCATCACCGACAACCCAGTCTCTCGGGTGAATATACTGGCCGCAGCATATGATCTCGGCGTTGATCTCCCCCATGCCCTTTGGCTCGCCCGCGTTCGGGACGATGGCCCGGGCAAAGAGGGGAAACTTCATCGCACGGATGTCATCAATGTCACGCACGGCGCCATCGATTACGACACCGGCAATCCCTTTTTTCATGCAGCTTAATGTCGCAAGTTCTCCCCATGGGGCCACATTGATGCCACCATCGTTATTGATCACAAGGACGTCCCCGGTTTTTGCTACCTCAATGGCTTCCACGGGTTTTGCCCAGTCTCCGGCAAAGGTCTGTACGGTTACGGCCTTTCCCGCCATTTTTACATTCCCGCAGACAGAGACCAGTCCCGGAAGTGCACCCTTCCGGTGCATCGCATCGCTGATGTTTGGTGTAGAGACCTGCATAAAAAGCGAATGTATCTCTTCATCCAGACTCTTTTTTTCCGGGGCCTGAATTGAGGGGGAATCAATGGACTGACGGATCAACCGGGTCGATCCCGTAACATCGGCAGAGCGGGCAATCCATCCCCCGACAATCACGATATCTGCACCATGCTTAACGGCCTCTCCTGCGGTTGCAGCGTCAAGTCCACCGGCAACGGCTACCGGAATATGACTTACTCCCTGTATATCTTTTAAAAGATCCAGGGAATTCTTTCCGATCATCTGTTGATCGATGCCGACGTGAGCACCAATAATATCTACACCCAGAGATTCTAGGACGCGGGTACGGTCTACGGGATTTTTGACATTAATGAGATCTGCCATAAGTCTGGTCCCGTATAGCCGGCTCGCCCGCACAGCTTCTTTAATTACGGTATCATCTGCATCGGCAAGAATACAAACAATACTGGCACCGGCTTTTGCAGCCATCTCAACTTCCATTGTTCCGGTATCTGCAATTTTCATATCTGCCACGATGACAGCATTGGGGAACTGCTCGCGTAAGGTACGGATAGCCTGCATTCCCTCGCTCTTGATAAGCGGTGTGCCGGCTTCAATCCAGTCCGCTCCACCGGCGAGTGCTTCTTTGGCGATTTGCACGGCCCGGTTGAGTTCGAGAAGGTCCAGTGCAACCTGCAGGACAACCTTTGTCATAAATACAGATGGGTTGTGGGGGATGCTTAAGGATTGCGAGACCTCGGTAATCCTCTTGATTTTTCTCCATGAACATGCCAGGATTTTAACGGGACTTCCTGAAGTGATCCCAGGCTCATGAGGGGAAGGGATCTCGTTTTTTTTAACCTGAAAATAGAAAAGCGCTTGACCTTAAAACCAGCGCGATATCCTGTGAGCAACAAACAAAAAAAGGTCTGGCAAAATGGGGTTTTGCTGAGATTATTCCTGCACGAACCTGTCAAAAAATACCATTTTCTTTGTATCTTTCTTTGAGGCAAGAGAAATTTCCTGGGGGAATCCTGCGGGAACCAGTGAGACAAGGGCATACTTTTCCGGGACATTTAAAAGCTTACGAACATCTTCGGCATATTCTTTTTTAGCACCCGCAACCCAGCATGAACCTACACCATAGGCATGCAGCCCAAGTATCAGATTTTCAGTCGCGGCGCAACAGTCTTCCAGGTAATATTTTGTATTGCGTTCTCCAAAAACCGCAAAACAGACCGCTGCATCAGCGATAAATTTCCCATGATCGGTAAAATCTGCAATTTTTTTTAACTGTTCTTTTGTACGTATCACGCCAATCAGCCACGGCTGGATGTTCATAGCTGTTGGTGCATGAACCGCGCATTCTATTACATCATGAATGAGCGTATCCTCCACAGGATCTGATTTGAATTTCCTGACACTGTGTCGTCCTTTGATAGTCGCAGTAATAACATTCATAGATTGGATATAGAGAAACAACTGATAAAAATGTTATGTACCTCTGAAAAACCGGTTATTGCTGTTTTTTCAGGATAACAACTGCGGTAAGTGCACAAACAGAAAGCAGTGCCAGGACCGTACTAAACCCGGAGGATTTCGTGGGGGTTGTTTCTACAGGGGTGAGTGAGGTAGTGACGGCAGGCACAGTTACTGTTGTTTGAGCAGTTGCCGGCACGGTGGTGATTACGGTCGTTAGTAAAGTTACAGGTTTTTGTGTTGTGGATGTAGTGGCAATCTGGGCCGTCGGACTTGTTGTAGGGACATTCACCGAGATTAACGGATTCTGATCCTGATCGAGCAGACTGGTTTCCTCGCTTATCGTCTTACCGGTTACACCATAATTATCCTTCATACGGTTCACATTGCATTCCGCCCAGATGGAATAAGTACCGGTGGGGTAGAGAGAATTGCCGGTATCCCATATCGAACCTGTTTCATAGGTTGGTATTGAAACAACGAGATTTTCAATAGGATGCGCATTTCCCGAACTATCGACAAGCGCGGAGTATATTCCACCATCCGGAGATCGAACCTTTATGGTAATACCCTCTGATGATGAACTACCTCGCAAAAATACCTGATTCAGGTTTGTATCGATCCTGAATGAGACCTGATCGCCCCGGGGCACCCATTTATCCGTCACATCAACATTGACCGTTGTATCCGCCACCCGGATATCCAGATTAGGATCAGCAACGAGGAATGCAACTCCATCCGGTTTATCTTGCGCATTTAGGCGGTACCACGAGCCGGGGTACGGACCGAACGTTGTAGGAGAGACATAGAAATTGGAGGGTGTTGTAACCGGCATACGGGATTCTGGAGAACTCGTGGCTATAGCTGCACCCGATGCCCACCAGCCAATCTGCGTATCGTTCCCCATTGCAGAAGTAATGTCAAGTCCCTGCTCTCCAATAAACACAGTATTACCCTGATAGATTTGTGTATATCCCGCGGTCACGGGAAGGATCATCAGTAAACACAAAACCATACTGAGGATCAAACATAGTCTGGTTATTCCGGGTACCATAGACACCCATTCTGTTTTTGTCTTAAAAAATCTGACGCTCACGGAATTTTCATCCGGTAAAGAGAATGAGGGAACTGTATTTCACAAATTACAGACCGGATCAATAATTTCCAAAAATTGGTGCTGGTCACGTAAAAACCGGAACGCCCCCCATATCATCATTTTTCACTACACCCCCCCACCCCCGGGCCACAAGAGGGGGGTGGGGGTATCATGCTTTAAAAAATCGGTCGGGGGGTGGGGGTACCTCTCATTTTTGGGAGTGGGGGGTGCCACCCCGGGCTGGCAGGAGGGGGTACCCCCAATGAACCGGGAATCACTTCGGCAAGTCCTGTTAAAAAATTCTGATGTTTGTAAAGGAAAATTTAGAGAAGTACAGAGACTCATCTCTGCAACAGGAACCACAACCGGTACAACAAAAACCAATGGTGCGTATTTTGGCTGCCAGAAGATCAGGAGAGATCATGCATCAAAAAGAATAGTTCATATTATCAGTATTATTCCTTGCAAATCGCATCGAAATTCTCGTACACTCTATTCCCATCCAGCGTGTGGCTTACCTCGGGATGCCACTGGAGTCCGTAAATCCTTTTTTGGGGACATGCAATGGCCTCTACATCGCAGATGTCAGAACGGGCAAGCAACGTAAATCCTTTCGGCACCCGGCAGACTTCATCCGCATGGGAGGCCCAGACTGGAATTTTTTCAGGATACCCTGCAAGGATATCATCAGGGTCGATAATGCGGACTTCGACCGAACCGTATCCCCCGCATTTACCCGAATGAACATCTCCACCGAATTTTTTTGCAATGATATGAAGACCAAGACAGATCCCAAGAACAGGAAGTCCCAGATCCAAATATTCGGCACATATTCCTGCACGTTCGATTGCCGGGCCTCCGCCGAGAATAATCCCCCGGTACCCTGCTGCGACCTCCTCTTTTGGGGTCGTATTGGGAATCAGTGCCACATCAATATCCAGATCCCTCAGGGCACGGTGTATCAGATGGTTGAACTGCCCATAATTATTGACCACACAGATTGGAAGCATTATCCTTGTATATCTATGATAAAATGGGTATTAAGCCTGTTCAGCTGTATGCCTGAACAGTCTTGAAGATCTTTTTCTGGATCTGATCCGGAGTAAATCCCATAATGCATGCCATAAACATCGCTCCCCCGGCGCCGGTTCCTTCCTTGACCTCCCCGTTACAGTACCGGGCAAGACCCTCATGCCCCAGTTCGCCAAATCCGGGATCGACATAATATACGGATATCCCCATCATCGCCGCAAGTTTCTCCACATTGGCGGTTCGGTCATCGCGGACATATACCGTCGTTGCGATCATAGGCATGGGACCGTTCATTGCCTTAATCACACCGCAGACTGCAAGCATCTGGGTTCCCCCGGCAAGCACCAGAGTTCCCTTATAAGTATGGGCAATACCTGCCGCAACCGGGATCATCGGGTCTCCGACACGTTTGATTATTTCGAGGGGATCTGTAATATTATCCGCTGCAATTTTCTTTACAACCTCCTCGCAGATCATCTCTTTCTGGTTTATTGGGTTCTCTACAAAACTGCTGCTGACCGTGGCAGGATACCCAAGAGCGCGAAGCACACAGAGTGCAGTCGTTGTACCACCCGGCACACATTCACCCAGAACGAGCAGGTCACCTGACCACGAAAGGAGCCTCCCGATCTCTTGTCCATGGCAAAAAAGTTGTTTTGCAACAGGAACTGCATCACATTTCCGCGGATCTTCTCCCATTTGTCCAAGCGCATCAAGATACGGAACGGTCAGAGGATATTTCAGCCCTGCATTGATAAAAAGCGGGGGAACACCAGTCAGTTCTATCATCGCACGTGTAATGGATGCCGGGGTTGGGCAGCCCGACGGAGTATTAGGTTTGAGCGGGAAACTGGTGATACTGCCACTCGTTACCAGTTCGGCATCAAGATTGGGGGTCAGAAGGGTTTTTTCCGGTGTCGGACCCGCTCCGGAGATACCGGGGATCGTTGAGACCAAGGTGTTCCCTAAGATTACACAAAAAATTGGCTTTTTATAGGGGATATTGGGAGATATAGAAAGGAAAGGCATAGCGAATCAACGTATGATCATTTTTTACCCATTATGTTTGAACATATCGGCATATCGTGTCATAACCCTATAATAGGAGGGTAACCCCATTACCTTTTTGAAATGTTTGAGATCGAAGAACGGCTGGAAAATAAGGGAATTACTCTCGATGCCATTGTCGATGCGGCCATGGGGCTCTACGTCTCCCATGGAATGCCGGAAGAACAGGCGTCCATGAATATAAAAGCAAAAATACAGAAATACCTGAAGGATCCGAACGTCTCCTACCTGCTCATTGGTGCGGTGCTTCTCGAAGAAGAACTCTACGAAAAACGCAAAAATTCTGAGATTGCCGAAGAACTGGTCTTTTTATTGAGCGACGAGATCATCGGGATTGCCATTGCAGAATGCATAGGCGGAACATATGCACAGTTCGAGTTCCCCCGGTATGACCAGAAAAAGCCCGGCATCCTTGCCACCCGGGGTCCATTCCCTGACGATGCCGTGGCAGGTCTGATAGCTGGATGCACCTCCCGTCTTTACAGTGAATGTGTATGAGATCGTTTCTGTCACTCTTACAGTTCACCACCATACTTCCTTTGGGAAAACCACAGGAGTTTGATCAATTTGCACGCCATTCATGGCTCTACCCGGTTGCAGGGTATGTAATTGCGCTTCTGGTTGCGGTACCGGTATTTTTTATTACCGATCGAACGCTCGCTGCCGCTGTTGCCGTAGCGGGAGTGATCCTCCTTTCAGGTGCACATCACTTTGACGGCCTTCTTGATTTTGGCGACGGACTGATGGCGCATGGCGATCATGAGAAAAGAACCCTGGCCCTCACTGACAAATATGTCGGTGCCGGGGGTATTGCTGTCGGGCTTGTTATCACCCTCCTTCTCTTTGCCGGTCTCCATGCAGCCACGTCCATTATTTCCGCACTCATCATTGGTGAGGTCTGTGCAAAATTTTCCATGGCATTTCTTACAGCGTATGGGACACCATTCAAAGAGGGGATGCATAGCTACCTCCACCAGTATGCCCGGCCCTGGTTCCCGTTCCTCTCGATACTTCTGTGCATACCCCTCGTTTTCCTTCCAGTAACCCCGTTCCAACTGGTAACAGCAGCGATAGTCATGATCCTGTGCCCCCTCAGTCTCCTCGTAGTATCCGAAAAACTATTCAGAGGGATCAATGGGGATGTAGTCGGGGCAGCAAACGAGATTACCCGGGCCCTCGTAATTGTTGCGCTGGCACTGACCTGAACCTTTGATGTTCTTTCGTGCCCCAACACCATCTTTAATATTTGTTCTGCTCGCACTCTTGATCGATGTTTAAGGATCTAGGCGTACACATGAAAGGTGGCGTCATCACCGAGCGGGACGCACAGTACTGTACCGTCCGCATACGTCTGCCCGCCGGCATATTTTCAGTAGAGCAGATGCGCGGAATTGCCACCATCGCAAAACGGTATGGAAAAGGGTTTGTCCATTGTACCGCACGGCAGACTGTGGAAATCCCCCATGTCGAACCAAAAAGACTCCGGGCGCTGGCAAAAGCGCTGATGAAAAATGGCACGCCGATTGGATCTGAACGTGACGAAATTGTCAACGTGATTGCCTGCCCGGGCACCGAGCGCTGCAAATTTGCCAATATCGATACAGCGAGCCTTGCAAAAAAGATCGATCAGAAATTGTTTGGTAAAGTCATGCCGGTTAAAATGCGTATTGCAGTATCCGGCTGCCCGAATGGATGTACAAGTCCCCAGCTCAATGAGATCGGGATCATGGGCCGGGTAAACCCCCTTCGTATCAAGGGTCAGTGCACGGGCTGTGGAACCTGTGTTGAATACTGTAAGGAAAACGCGATTATTATCCGGAACGGGTTATCCGAACTCAATGAAGACAAATGTGTCCAGTGCGGAGTATGTATCCAGTCCTGTCCGTTCGATCTTTTAAAAGCGGAAAACCGGCATTTCCTGATCATTGTCGGGGGAAGGCGGGGGCGGCACCCGCATATCGGCCGTGAACTCATCAAAGTACCGGATGAAGAGACCGTCATCAAAGTAGTAGAGAAGATTGTTGATTGGGTTTACCGACGGGCATGGAGCGGAAGGATGTTGTCGGATCAGATGAACGATATTCAATTCGAAACATTCAGAGATGATATAAAAAAAGAGATTTCCACACCAGCCGTTCAGATATAGTGATTCAATATAATTTTAAAAAACCCTCGTTTTTATCATCATCACATTCGACAGCCGATCCGTCCCGTACCAGCGTGTTAAACATCATTGCGGCACTCATGAGCGTTTCATCGGCTGCGCCCCGTTGTCGTATGTCATTGAGCGCTTTTACCTGGGGCGATGGAGCAAGACGGGTTCCTACACGGATACCCTGACAGTGCCTGCAGTATGCACAGGAACTGTACACCGATACATTGCGCCCGGCGCATTCAACAGTCACCCGGTTTTTAGTTGTGTCCCGCTGGAACGGTAGTGTCTTCATACCAAAGAGAGTATTCAAACAAAGATATGAGAATATCGGTATGGATCTTCTCCTGAAAAAAGGGTAGAGAGAATCGAAATACTTTAAATAGATGCGTCTCATATATGTAATACTCGCATAGACAGACGGTATGCGGACAATTACAACATGGGAGGAACATTGAATGGCAGCTGATAAGCCCCACATGAATCTGGCTGTTATCGGACACATTGACCACGGAAAGTCAACTACCGTTGGCCGCATGATGTTCGAGACGGGTGCAGTACCTGCACACATTATTGAGGCCTACCGAAAGGAGGCTGAATCGAAGGGTAAGGCGACTTTTGAATTCGCATGGGTCATGGATAACCTCAAGGAAGAGCGTGAAAGAGGTATCACCATCGATATCGCGCACAAGCGATTCGATACCGCGAAGTATTACTTTACAGTCGTAGACTGCCCCGGGCACAGAGACTTTGTCAAGAACATGATCACCGGCGCATCACAGGCCGATGCTGCGATCCTTGTCGTAGCAGCTCCCGATGGTGTCATGGAACAGACCAAGGAACATGTATTCCTTGCACGAACGCTCGGTATCTCGCAGATCATCATCGCTATCAACAAGATGGATGCAGTAAAATATGATGAGAAGCGTTTCAACGAAGTCAAAAAGGATCTTTCGGAGCTCATCAAGATGGTCGGGTACAAACCCGACGAAACACTTTTTATCCCGGTCAGCTCGCTTCAGGGCACCAATATTAAGGTAAACAGTCCTGAAACCCCGTGGTACAAAGGGCTCCCGCTAATCGCGGCACTTGACACATTCAAGGAACCGTCAAAACCAACTGACAAGCCACTTCGGCTTCCGATCCAGGATGTATACAGTATCAGTGGTATCGGAACCGTTCCGGTAGGCCGTGTTGAAACCGGTGTCATGAAGAAAGGTATGAAAGTGTCCTTCATGCCGGCAAACAAAGATGGAGAAATCAAGTCCATTGAAATGCACCACGAGGAAATCCCCCAGGCAGTACCGGGAGACAACGTTGGGTTTAACGTCCGTGGTATTGCAAAGGGCGACATCCGCCGTGGCGATGTCTGTGGACCCGCTGAGCAACCCCCAACCGTAGCAGAGGAATTCACTGCACAGGTTGTCGTGCTCCAGCACCCCAGCGCAATCACCGTCGGTTACACGCCGGTCTTCCACTGCCACACAACCCAGACCGCATGCACATTTGTTGAGCTCAAGAAGAAACTTGACCCGCGCTCTGGCCAGACCAAGGAAGAGAACCCCACATTCTTAAAGACCGGTGATGCGGCAATCGTCCAGATTAAGCCGACAAAGCCCATGGTCATTGAGAATGTGAAGGACCTCCCGCAGCTGGGCAGGTTCGCTGTCCGTGATATGGGTTCAACCATCGCAGCCGGTATGTGTATCGCCGTTCAAGCAAAACAGATGATTAAATAAATTTTTGGAGTGATCATCATGCAAAAAGCCAGAATTCGCCTGACAGGGACAGATTTCAATAAAGTAGAGATGGTCTGTGACAGGATCCGAGAGATTGCAGAACGCACAGGGGTGAATCTGGCTGGGCCCATCCCACTCCCGACAAAAAGACTCGTTGTTCCAATCCGCAAAAGCCCCGATGGGGAAGGAACCGCAACATTTGATCGCTGGCAGATGCGTATCCATAAGCGACTCATTGATATCGATGCAGATGAGCGCGCACTCCGCCAGTTGATGCGGATTCAGGTACCAAAAGATATCGGCATTGAAATTGTTTTAGAGAGTTGAAGGTGCGGCACGTGGAAAAAGCCGCTTCTTTTTCCGATAAGATAAAACATATTTTTACTTTTGAACGCGTTTTTCTTTTAATTTTATTGCTTACCATTATCGTGAGATTCTGGAATCTGGATCTCAAATTACTCCACCATGATGAAGCCATCCATTCATGGTTTTCCTTTGATCTCCTGACAAAAGGAACCTGGGTCTACGACCCCAGTTACCACGGTCCCTTCCTTTATTATGTCACTGCCGGGATGTTCTCACTTTTTGGCGCATCAGATCTTGTTGCACGGTTGCTTCCGGCATTATTCGGCACGCTGCTTGTACCACTGGTCTACTTTATTTACCGACTCGGGTATATCACAAAGGCACAGACACTCGTTGTCGCACTGTTCATTGCCATTTCCCCGGATATGGTCTATTTCTCCCGGTTCCTCCGTCATGATATATTCATGCTTTTTTTCACCATGCTCCTCCTTGTTGCCCTACTCTATTACCTTGAGCGGGGGCAGTTGCGATATGTTATTGTCGCTGCAATAGCTACAGCGGGGGCACTCTCCTGTAAAGAAGAGATGCCGATTATACTTTTGATATTTATCTCGTTTTTCGGATATGCACTCTGGAAAAAACGCATTACCCTCCCACCACAATGGAAAAATGATCTGTTGATCGGACTGCTTCTTACAACAGGGCTTCTGGTCGCCCTGTATTCAGCATTCGGTATGCATCCGGAGACGCTCGTCGGTCAGAATTTCCAAATCAATACCACTGGATGGTATCAGGCTGCTGACCACTGGTTGGCCATGCATGAAGAGCAGCGTCTTGGTGGCCCGTTCTATTTCTACATACCTTTGTATCTCCTCTATGAATTACCGATATTCCTTCTTGCAATACTGGGGACACTCCAGTTTGTATTCAAAGGTACTAACCTGACCCTTACGGGCAGGCGTATAAAAAACTGGCTGAAATCCCGCCACTTTGAACTTTCAACAGCGGACCTCGCCACAACAAGCCTTACCCAAATCAGGACACCCCGAATAACAACTGAAAAATCCGAGTTCTTCTTCCAGTTTTGTATCTACTGGATGATTCTGACCATGGCGTTTTATGCGTATGTCGGGGAGAAAGTGCCTTGGCTTTTAATCCACCAGTTGCTTCCCATGTGCTTTGTCGCTGCGTACAACCTGAACTGGCAGAAGATTGCATTTGTTCTTATCGGCGGCCTCTTCCTGCTCCTGATGACATGGCACGTCGCGTTTATCCCGGCAGATATCAATGAGCCCATTATTCAGGTTCAGAACTCCGAAGACATGAGAGTTGTCATGAACCTGATTGACGCTTCAGATCACGTGATCGTCGCATCGAAGGATTACTGGCCGTTACCCTGGTATTACCGGGGCGATCGGTGGAATAAGATCACATTCTATGGTCAGATAGAGGATGAAAAGACCCTGATCGAGAACCACCCCGGGGTGATCATTCTTCACGATACGGAAAGTTATCCATCGCTGACGGGATACGATAAAAAGACCTACAAACTCAGTTACTGGTTCTCATTCTACGACAATGATAACCGGCTCTTTGATTATTACATTCACCGGGACGGCAAGATGGGAAGTATCAATATCGATGTTTTTACCCCGCAACGGTGAGAGACCATTCTATGGTCTCATCAACTTTCAAGTGTGTCGGATAAAGTCGGAGTAATTTTACTCTGGCATCATCTGTCGTAAGCTTCAATCATCTCGTGAACAAGACTTGTAGCAGTCCGGAACATCACGCGGTAATTATGTTCGCAGGCATGCATGCCGGTAGCAATAGCAAGATGAGTTTTTCCCGTACCTGAGTTCCCGAACAGGGGAACAGTCTTGTGTTCCAGAACAAATGCAAAAGACTTCAGTTCAGAGAGCACTCTTTTACCTTCTTTTGGGAGGGTTTCGGGTTCACCGGCCCCACGCTCTCTGCACTATTTGCACTATTTGCCAGCCCTGCTCTGGGGGGAAAACGCGGCAAAGTGGAATATCGCTATCCTGTGAACACAAAAAAGATGTTACCTTGCCCACTCTCATGATATCTCTTTATCAGGGAGACCATGCAACGGCGCCATCCGATGCTGCCCGGCAGTATTTCCCCCCGCTGCCGAAAATTTCATCAGATCGGCCGGGGATTACCAGTAATTATGCGTACCGGTTTTCTTGTTCCCGCCATTATTCTCATATCAATGCTGGCAGCGGGATGCATCCAGATGCCGGGCTTCCACTGGAGGGGATCCTCACCGGATCCGGTTGTCGGCCAGTGGGTAAGGGGTGAGCCGCCCCAGACCGATTTCCACATGATATTTTTTGAGAACCAGACGTACCTGTACTCCACGTATTACCTTGAACGCGGGGAGCAGATCGAACAAGGGAACTGGACAAAGACCAGCATCGGGAGATATATCGCGCATTCTCGGACAGGGAATGCTACGTCCTGGGTCTATGATTCCTCGGATGACTCACTGCACATCAACGGTATGCCGCTCTTCCGGTACACCAGGTACAAAGGATAGCGAGCTCCTCATTGCCCGGCACCATTATGATCTTTTCAGAGAATACCGGCACACCGGCAGCGGGACCGGACAGGTGCGTGGCACTGATACATAATTGTCCGATTATTATTACAAAAAGGATTTTTTAACAAACTTTTCCGAGGTCATCGGACTGACATGCATTTATACAATCACTTTTGAAGCGTCGTACACGCAACTACCGGTCTCGTGAAAAACATCCGGACCGGCAAGCGTACGAGGCGGTCTTTATGACTACCACGGGATCCATAGGATCCTCAATCCGAAAACAGGCAAAGCCTGCGGTAATGATCTTTTTCCTGCTCACCCTTATCGTGGGCATTCTTTACCCGCTCGTTGTCACAGGTGTCGCACAGGTGGCATTCCCGGTCCAGTCAAACGGGGATCTCCTCATACATAACGGGAAGGTCGCCGGTTCGTCCCAGATCGGGCAGCCATTTTCATCGCCACAGTATTTCTGGGGCCGTCTCTCCGCGACATCGCCGATCCCGTACAATGCCGGTGCATCGGGCGGATCCAATCTCGGGTCCAATAACCCGGCGCTCGTGAACCAATCCCAGGCCCGGGTTGATGCCCTCCATGCCGTGGATCCGACCAACACCAAAGAGATCCCGGTCGATCTTGTCACTGCATCGGGAAGCGGCCTTGACCCGGACATCTCGGTTGCCGCTGCGTACTACCAGGTACCCCGCATTGCCCGGGAACGCAACCTCCCAGAATATGAGGTCTCCGCGCTTGTCGCATCGCAGATCGAGCCCCGCGAGTTCGGAATATTCGGCGAGCCCCGGGTAAATGTCCTCTCATTAAACCTCGCACTCGATGACCTGAGTGCCGGGAAAATCTCCGTACCGCAGTCTTCCGGATCAAATACCCATGCCAGCCCTTCGGATTCGGTCTTTGGCATGAGGATCGCGGACTGGATCCAGGTGCTCCTCTTCATCGGCCTTGTTGCACTCCTCTGTATCCCCCTTGGGGCATGGATGGCAAAAGTTTTTACCGGCAAGCCAAACTTCTTCTCCCCGGTCTTTGACTGGACAGAACAGAAGATCCTTGCCATAAGCGGCGTCGACCCCGGGGAGGAGATGGACTGGAAGCAGTTTGCGGTAGCAGTCATGGTCTTCACCATCCCCTGCATCGCGGTCGTCTTTTTCCTCCAGCTCGTCCAGCAGTTCCTCCCCTTGAACCCCGCCGGCCTTGGTGCCGTCCCCTGGGACCTCTCGCTTAACACGGCAGTAAGTTTTGCAACAAATACCAACTGGCAGGCCTATGTCCCCGAAGTCACCATGAGTTACTTCACCCAGATGGTGGGCCTGGCAGTCCAGAATTTCCTCTCGGCCGCGGTCGCTCTTGCGGTTCTTGTCGCGCTCATCTACGCGTTCACCCGGAAATCCGGGACAACGATCGGAAACTTCTGGTCGCTTCTTGTGAAAAGCACCCTCATCCTGATTCCCATCTGCCTGGTCATCTCCCTGGTGCTTGTCTCGCAGGGAACACCCCAGACATTCTCCGGTGCGGTAACCGTACCGCTCCTTGACCCGGTAAAAGACAGTACCGGCGCTCTTGTCACCACCCAGACGATCCCGCTTGGGCCCGTCGCCTCGCAGGTCGCTATCAAGCATCTCGGCACAAACGGCGGGGGGTTCTATAATGCCAACTCGGCCCACCCTCTCGAAAATCCCACACCGTTCTCAAACCTTGTCGAGACCTTTGCGATCATCATCATCCCCGCAGCGCTCTGCATGATGTTCGGGGGCATGATCGGATCGCGGCGTAAAGGGGTCGCGCTCCTCATCGCCATGTCCCTGATCTTCCTGCCACTGGTCGGTCTTACCATCTGGTCGGAGCAGGGCGGCAACCCGGCGTTTTCATCGCTTGGTATCGACCAGACCCCGTCCCACCTTCAGTCAGGAGGGAATATGGAAGGAAAAGAGGTCAGGTTCGGGATCGTTCCCACCGCCCTCTTTGCAGTCGTGACAACGGTCACCTCATGCGGTGCAGTCGATGCCATGCACGATTCCTTCATGCCGGTGGCCGGTGGGGTCATGCTCTTTGACATGCAGCTGGGCGAAGTGGTATTCGGTGGCGTCGGCTCGGGACTCTACTGCATGCTTGTCTTTGCCATCATCGCGATGTTCATTGCCGGCCTCATGGTAGGACGGACGCCGGAGCTCTACGGTAAGAAGATCGAGCAGTTCGAGATGAAGATGGCGACGATCATTATCCTCATCCCGATCATCCTGATCCTTGCCTTCACCTCGCTTGCCGTACTCACGCCCGCAGGACAGGCCGGAATCTTTAACCCGGGGCCGCACGGGTTCTCAGAGATCCTGTACGCATTTACCTCGGCCACGCAGAATAACGGCAGCGCCTTTGCCGGGCTCTCGGCAAACAGCCTGTTCTACAACCTTGCGACCGCAATCTGTATGTTTGTCGGGCGCTTTGCGACAATCATCCTTACGCTCGCGCTCGCGGGATCGCTTGTCGCAAAGAAGATCGTCCCTGCAGGAGAAGGAACGCTCCGCGATCACCGACCGCTCTTCATCATCTGGCTTGTGTTTGTCATCATAGTGATCGGTGCGTTAAGTTACCTCCCGGCACTCTCTCTTGGCCCCATCGCTGAATACATGGGGATGATAGGAGGTGTCATCCATGTCTGAAACAACAGACACCCGGGCCGTCCAGAAGATCCCGGGCCTGTACCGCAGGGCAGGACTTGACGCGGTCATAAAACTCGACCCACGGACCCTGATTGCAAACCCGGTCATGTTCTGTGTCGAAGTCGGAAGTGCGCTCACCACCATCCTCTTTGTCCTTGCCGTTCTCGGGAATGGCGAGGCGCCAGCCGGGTTCATCGGCGCAATCTCCGCGTGGCTCTGGTTTACCGTCCTCTTTGCTAACTTTGCCGAGGCACTTGCCGAAGGCCGGGGAAAAGCCCAGGCCGAATCCCTCAGGAAGATGCGGCAGGACACAACCGCAAAACGGCTTCGAGACAATTACCGGATCGCAAAAGGCGGTGAACCGAAAGCAACCGACTTCGAACAGGTGTCCTCATCGCTACTCCGCAAGTCAGACCTGTTCTATGTAAAGGCCGGGGACACGATCCCGGTGGACGGGGAAATTCTCGAAGGCATCGCTTCAGTAAACGAGAGCGCAATCACCGGGGAGAGTGCCCCGGTCATCCGCGAATCCGGCGGGGACCGGAGTGCAGTCACGGGTGGCACGGTCATTCTCTCTGACTGGCTGATCGTCCGTGTGAGTGCAAATCCGGGGGAAGGATTCCTCGATCACATGATCAGTCTCATTGAGGGTGCAAAGCGCCAGAAGACCCCGAACGAGATCGCACTCAACCTCCTTTTACTCGGCCTGACCACGATCTTTATCGTCGTGGCAGCAGCGCTCTATGCCTTCTCCGCGTACAGCGTCCAGTCCGCCGGGGCCGGCACAACGGTCACCATTACGGTGCTTGTGGCGCTCTTTGTCTGTCTTGCACCGACTACGATCGGCGGCCTCCTCTCCGCAATTGGTATTGCAGGAATGGACCGGTTGATCCAGAGAAACGTGATCACGATATCTGGCCGTGCGATCGAGGCGGCCGGGGATGTGGATGTCCTCCTGCTCGACAAGACAGGCACCATCACGCTCGGGAACCGGCAGGCGGTTGAGTTTATCCCGGTTGACGGGACTGACATTAACGATCTGGCAGAGACCGCACAGCTGGCGTCGCTTGCCGATGAAACACCCGAGGGCCGCAGTATTGTCGTCCTTGCAAAAGAGAAGTACGACCTCCGGGGCCGGACGGTCGGCGCTTCGGGACCCGACATCGGGATGCAGTTTGTCCCGTTCTCAAGCCAGACCCGGATGAGCGGTGTCGACCAGGGCGAACTCCATATCCGGAAAGGCGCAGCCGATGCGCTGTTCCGGTATATCGAAACGAGCGGTAATACGGTATCCGATGAACTCATACAGACCGTAGATACCATCTCACGGGCCGGCGGCACGCCGCTTGTCGTCGCACGGAACGGAAAGGCGCTCGGCGTCATCCACTTAAAAGATATCGTCAAAGGTGGGATCAAGGAGCGCTTTGTCCAGCTCCGGAAGATGGGCATCAAGACCGTCATGATCACCGGGGACAACCGGCTCACGGCCGCGACCATTGCGGCAGAAGCCGGCGTCGACGATTTCCTGGCCGAAGCAACGCCCGAGAGCAAACTCAAACTGATCCGGGAGTACCAGGCCGGCGGACGGATGGTCGCGATGACCGGCGACGGGACAAACGACGCCCCGGCACTGGCGCAGGCCGATGTCGCGGTCGCGATGAACACCGGCACCCAGCCGGCCCGGGAAGCGGCAAACATGATCGATCTCGATTCCAACCCGACCAAACTTATCGAGATCGTGGAGATAGGTAAGCAGCTCCTCATGACCCGGGGGGCGCTGACCACATTCTCCATTGCAAACGATATCGCCAAGTATTTCGCCATCATCCCGGTCGCGTTTGCCTCGACATACCCGTCGCTTGGTGCGCTCAACATTCTCGGTCTTCACGACGGGATTCTTGCCGCGGTGATCTTCAACGCGCTTATTATCGTCGCACTCATCCCGCTTGCGCTGCGGGGCGTGAAGTACCAGGCAATGTCGGCAGGAGAGGCATTGCGGAACAACATTTTGATCTACGGAGTCGGCGGGCTTATTGCCCCCTTCATCGGAATAAAGATCATTGATATGCTGCTTGTGTTCCTTGGAGTGTGAACCTGACCTATGCCGGTTTCCCCCAGTCATCGTCAGGATCAACGCCCTGATCCCGATGCACTTCTTGCACGGGTACAAAAAGAAGAACAGCAGAAGCATCGGGGCAAACTCAAGATTTTCCTTGGGTATATCGCAGGAGTCGGGAAAACGTACGAGATGCTCATGGCAGCGCATCTCAGGAAAGACGAAGGTATCGATGTCAGGATCGGGTACATCGAGCACCACGGGAGGCGCGAGACCGAAGCGCTCATTCTGGGACTCCCCGCCATTCCCGTGCAGCAGATCGAATACCATGGCGTACACCTTTCCGAGATGGATCTCGATGCAATCCTTGCCGCACACCCTCAATTGGTACTCGTCGATGAGCTCGCTCACACCAATGCTCCCGGCACCCGGCACCCGAAACGGTACCAGGACGTGGAAGAACTGCTTGCTGCAGGAATTGATGTCTATACCACGCTAAACGTCCAGCACATTGAGAGCCTGAACGATGTGGTGGCCCAAATTACCGGCGTCATCATGCAGGAGAAGATCCCCGACCGGGTAATTGACGAGGCATCCGAGATCGAGGTCGTCGATCTTACGCCGCCCGAACTTCTCCAGCGTCTCCGTGAGGGAAAAGTGTATGTACCCGACATGGCGGCCCGGGCGATAGAGCAGTTCTTTAACGAGGGTAACCTCTATGCCCTCCGCGAGCTTGCGCTGCGCCGGGCAGCAGATCGCGTCGACAACCAGATGCTTGCGTATATGCAGACGCGTTCGATCCCCGGTCCCTGGCCGGTCGGCGAATACCTGCTGGTCTGTATCGGCCCGGGCCCGCTTGCGGAAAGGCTCATACGCACAGCCCGCCGGCAGGCCGACCGGATCAATGCCCACTGGTGCGCAATTTATGTTGAAACGCCCACCCATCACCGGCTCTCGCAGAAGGCAAAGGAGCAGGTCGACCGGTCGCTCCAGCTTGCAGAAAAACTGGGTGCGACTACCGCAAGCGTATTCGGGCTCAACGTGGCAAACACGGCTCTTGAGTACGCACGACAGCACAATGTGACCCGGATCATTATAGGGAAGACCCTGCGTCCCCGGTGGCAGGAATTTGTCTTTGGCTCGGTGGTCGACCAGCTCATCCATAACAGCGGGCCCATTGATGTATACGTGATCAGCAGCGGTACGGAAACTCCCAAATCACCGGCGGATCTGGAACCCCTGCTGCCCGCTACGCTCCCCCGGGATTATATGGAAAGCGTGGTGCTTGTCGTTGCGGTCACTATCATTAGCTGGTTGATTCATTCAGTTATTTCCCCGGTCAACGTGGCGATGCTCTACCTGCTTGCCGTTGTCGTCATAGCGTTCAGGCGGGGCCTCAAGCCTGCGATTTTTACTTCGGTTATCGGTGTCATCGCGTTCGATTTCTTCTTTGTGCCGCCCTACCTGTCGTTCCGCATCACCGATACCGAGTATCTCATCACATTCCTGGGCATGATAATCGTTGGTGCTGTTATCAGCCTGCTTGTTGCTCAGGCACGCAGGCATGCAGATGCAGCGCAGATCCGCGAGAAGGAGACCAGCACGCTCTACGCACTCTCGCAGGATCTTGCAGGGGCTGTAGATACAGATACGATCGTTGCCGCCGTTGCACAGAACATTCGGGCAATTTTCCAGTGGGAAAGTGCATTTTTTCTTCCGGAAAACGGCGGGCTCGTGGCGCATGCACAAAGCCCGGGACTCACCCTGGATTCAGACGATGTTGCTGTGGCAACCTGGGCTTTTTCTCACGGTACCATTGCCGGTTACGATACCGATACGCTGCATGGTTCGAAGCTCCGGTATATCCCTCTCCAGAGTTCCCGGGGAGTGCTTGGAATTATGGGTGTGCAACCGGCAGAGCCAAATGGTGTCATCACCTATGAGCAATCCCGTATCCTTACCGCATTTGCAAACCAGGCCGCACTTGCCCTCGAACGGGTAAACCCGGAAAAAGAGACGGGAAACGTTAACCCGGGGCCGGCCTGAACGCTCAGGTAGTATCTGTGATCCTGCGGGCGCGACCTGACGCTCCCCCCTCATCAGTATTTTCCGTATTACCTGCCCCGTAGCCAGAAAAACATAAAAACAGATTATTTTTTGAGTTTCTTCATTACCCATGCCATGTTCTCGCCCAGCACCTTCATCGTGGCAAGGCCTTCCTCGTCCTTTTCCACATCGCCCGGCGCAAGCCCGATCCCCACATTCCAGTAGTTCGAGCCCGGCACCACCATCTGGTTAATAAAAAAGAAATGGTTGATCGTATCGAAGGTATGGATCGCCCCGCCCCGGCGCACGGCAACAACCGCCGCCCCGACCTTGCGCCGGAACATATGATCGTTTCCCAGGGCAACATAGCCCGACCGGTCGATCAGCGCCTTCATCTCCGAGGTCACGTCCGAGAAATACGTCGGAGACGCGAGGATGATCCCGTCTGCCTCATCCATCTTTTCGATGCATTCGTTTGCAAAATCGGGAATAATGCAGTGCCGGTCTTTCTTCTCCTGGCACTTCCCGCAGCCGAGGCACCCGTGCATCTTTTTCCCGGCCAGCTGTACGAGCTCGGTCTCGATGCCTGCCTTCTCAAGTTCCTTAAACAGTGTCCGTACAAGGATCGCGGTGTTGCCGTCCTTGCGTGCGCTTCCGTTGAATGCGACGACTTTCATAAATTTTCCCTTGTGAATAATTCCCGTTAGTATCGCTCCTGCAATAATACTGTCAGTAGACCCGGGGATACCATGGGTGCGCGCGGACATCCGGGTGGGATAAACGGGCAGTACCGAAAAGACATCCTGTGAGCGGCCGGATCCGGGAAAACTGGGGTACCATCTTATGAACCTGCGCGCCAAATAGTCGTGCGACATGAACTCAAGGTTGCAGTTTTCCGATCTCTCACTCTCAAAAGAGATCGCGAAAGCCATAGAAACTATGGGCTTTGAAGAGCCCACCCCCATCCAGGCACTCGCCATCCCCCTCATCCAGGCCGGCCGTGACGTGACCGCACAGGCACAAACCGGCACCGGCAAGACATCAGCGTTTGGCATCCCAGTCATAGAGAAAATCGACGCATCGCAGCGGGTTGTGCAGGCCATCGTCCTGTGCCCGACCCGGGAACTCGCCATCCAGATCGCAGAGGAATTCTCTCATCTCCTCGCGTACCTCCCGAAAATTACTGTCCTCCCGGTCTATGGCGGCCAACCTATCGAACGCCAGCTCAGGGCTCTTGCCCATGGCGTCCACATCGTGATTGGTACCCCCGGACGCGTAATGGACCACATGAAGCGCCGCACCCTTTCCCTTGACAACGTCTCGATGGTGGTGCTTGACGAAGCCGACCAGATGCTCGACATGGGCTTTAGGGACGACATCGAGCGTATCTTAAAGCGCATCCCGCAGAAGAGGCAGACGCTCCTTTTCTCCGCGACAATGCCCCAGCCCATTATCGAAATCTCGAAAAGGTTCCTGAACAAGCCCGAGTTTGTCCGGGTAGAGTACCAGGAAATCACCGTCCCTGCCACTGAGCAATCCTATGTCGAAGTACGGGACCGGGACAAGCTCGAGTCCCTCTGCCGGGTGATCGATGTCGTTGACCCGCATCTTGCGATCATCTTCTGCAACACAAAGAGAGGTGCAGAAGATCTCGCCGGCCGTGTCCGGGCACGGGGTTACCGCGCCGAGGAACTCCACGGCGACATGAAACAGTCCCAGCGTGACCGGGTCATGGGCGGATTCCGGAAAGGCTCCATCGACATCCTGATCGCAACTGACGTTGCGGCACGCGGGATCGATGTCGAGGATGTGGACATTGTGATCAACTATGATGTCCCGCAGGACGTTGAGTACTACGTCCACCGTATTGGCCGGACGGGGCGGGCAGGGAAAAGCGGCCGGGCGATCACTTTTGTCACGCCCCGGGACTTTACGAAGCTCCGCGAGATCCAGAAATACATAAAAATCCAGATCCCAAGAAAACCTCTCCCGACCGCCAATGACGTGGTCGAGTCAAAGACAAAGACGATCCTCGAAGAGGTGCGCGAGACCGTCCAGAAGGGCGGCATCGAACCGTACGCCCGGATGGTCGAACAGGAAAGCGATGGGGAACTCACGACGCTTGAGATCGCCGCTGCTCTCCTGAAAATTCGCATGGAACCGGGTGCAGATGCAAAGAAGGAACGCGCTGTCCCGACCGATTTCGGAGATACCGGGGCAGAGGCCGGGATGGTACGGTTCTTTTTAGGCCTTGGCCGCGACCACAACGTCGCTCCAAAGGATATCGTGGGCGCCATCGCAAATGAGACCGGCATCCCCGGTAAATCCATCGGGGCGATCCGGATCCTCGATACCTATTCCTTTGTCGAGGTCCCTCGTGACTGCGCTGAAGAGGTCTACACGATCATGAAGGAGCGCACGATCCGGGGCCAGCCCACCGGAATTGAGCCGGCGCAGGGCAGGCGGGAATAACCCTGCCATTGAGGAAATTCAAATAAAACCCTTTTTCTGCCCGAAAAAATCGCATATCATGAGCCGACACCCTCTCCTGACAGCTCGCGGCACAAGGCTCGTTCTTTTTATCATCATATTTTGTGATCTTCGTGGCATTGCTCGATTCGACAAAGTATCATGACCCTACGTGCGACACAAGGGACCTGTCCCGGCACACATGCCACAGGTTTTTGAGGTCGCATCCATGTGGGGCGCAGTGCTCTTGCCTTGCCTGCAGGAAATATCAGCTGCGATTGTTATCAGGGATAATTCTAAAGGGTCTGCATGAACCGGGCAGGTTTTCATTTCCCCGGCCCACACACAATCCTAAATATCTCGAAGGTCACAACTTCCAGTATGAATATGAAATTTGTCTTTGGCGGCATCGCGTTCCTGATGCTTCTCCTGGTCGTTGCCGGCTGCTCGCAACCCGCAGCCCAGCAGGCAACCCCGACTCCGACGGCTGCACCGACTATTGAAGTACCAGTAACCACGGAAACAGCCACGGCTGTACCTACCACCCTTGCATCCACCACACCCGGCCCTGTCCAGACGCTGCAAAGCAACTGGGCTGTTGATGTCCAGGTTGCAAGCAACGGGAAGTCTATCGACCCGCAGGTGATCCTCACCTTCCGGGGCGGCAAGGGTATGAATGTAATCCCTGAAATCGATATCACGCTCACCCGTTCCGACGGCACGGTGCTCAGCGACAAGATGGTCCAGCCATTGTATGTCGGTAAGACTGTCAGCCTCGCAGGATCGACCGGCAACAATGACCGGGCAGAAGTCTGGGTCTATACCCCGGCCGGCGACAAGGTCAAGGTCATTGACCAGTATGTTCCCTTCCGATCCTACAACTAACTTTTTTTGGGTACCCGATTATCCGGCAGCACACCTTCCGAATTCCTTACCGGGCCCAGTTTAACCTATAACCCCCGGGTTACCGGGTTGATCTTTTATTGTTGTTTATCGTCGGGGAACAATATATCCCGACATCCATGACACCCTCAAATCAGGATCAGGGTATACCAAAAAAGAGCTGGCCAGTCCTGACAGGCAGGACTTCCCGACGTTATTCCCCGAGTTTCCGGATAGCCGGGGCAAGCAGGTTCTCGTCCCCGATCAGGAAGAGTTGGTCTCCCGATTTGATCGTGCTGTCATTTGCGGGAACAACAATCCCGCTTTCACCGCGCCGGAACGCAATGGCCACAATACCAGACGGCAGGCCAAGCGCTGCAACGGTCGTTTCCTTTCCGGGGGGGATCGTAACGGCCCGGATCGCTCCGCCGTTCTCGTAGAGCAGGATAAGGAGTGCCCCTGAATCATCAGGAGCAAAATTTGGGGCGATCTTCTTCTTTGCCGTATCAATCGTCCTGCTGATCTCGTCTTTTGTGGGCAGTTCCTTCGAGACCCGGTTGTACATGTCCTGTACTGCGACCTGTGCCTTTGCGGCGACCGGTTCTAATGTTTGGGAGATCCGGCCCCGGATCCCCTCGATTCCACCCGCCACTTGGCCGGCGGCTGCCTGGGCGGTCTCCCGGACCTGATCGGAAAGCGGTACCGCCTTTTTCACGATAACAGCGGTGCCTTCCTCAACGCCAAGTGCTGCGATATCGTCTGTAGAGAGCCGGATCGTGTCCTCTCTGACAGTCGAGTCGCTGAATGCCGCAACCGTGATCCACCGGTCTTTTCCAGTCGTTCCTATGTCAAGGTCTTCGCGTTCGTCAATCCCGATTTTTTTAAGGGTAACCCCATTCATGCGTGCGCGGCCCTGGCTGGGAAATGCCCGTTTCTGGATGGTAAGTGTAAAATCTTCCATGATATCACAGGATCAACCCCGGCCGCAATAAGGTTTCCGGAGGCAGGACAGACGGAGTATACCAAAAAATTGCACGCAAATTAAACGGGGAAAAAAAGAGCAGATCCGCTTGTTTTTGGTTTGTCCCCCGGGCACTCTGCCATTCCCTTATAGAATCCCCTGCCGGGAGTGTGAGAATTAACACTTATCCGTCTTCACTATACCAACGGTTTTTTAAATCTCACTCGTCCGCAAGATGGAGGGTCTGCCACGTGACTGCTCGTTCTTCCACGGCTTTTTTTATCACCCGCTGTGTCCGGGTGAGCGTGGCACTGCCGTGCTTCACATCCATGAACACAATCCTGATGCTGGAACCCTTCTCATCGGCAACTGCCGAAAGGCCATCGAAGATGATATAATCAACCGGCGCCCCAATGAACCGGGCGTCGGCTGGAAGATACTCAAACGAGGGGAGCAGGGGTGCCATCTGTTCGGCAATCTTTCCTTTCAGGGTAGAACGGGACCGGTTCACCGAATCTTTCCGGATCTCCCCGGCAGCCTCAACTTTCCACCGCTCAAGTTCCGCCCGGTACCGTGCCTCGATCGCGGTGATCTGTGCTTTCACAAAAAACCAGCCAAGCGCAAACCCGATCATGAGTGCGACGACAATATAAACGAGCATCTCTTCAAACGCCATAATGAGTGGTGCAGTGCCGGCCTTTTATTCGGACGGCGTGCAGGGTGAAAATGATCGGTGCGCCATAAAACTTGCCACACTAAAACCAGGAAGGCACACAATAAAGGAACTGTTTCTTTTTGCCACATGCCGGTTCCTGTCGCCGTTAATCCGGTGAGCCATGTGGCCAGAGTGAACCGCAATTCTTTTTTCATGCATGGTAGACTTAGGAAGGTATAGTTATGCAGAAAACTTCAACCCGTAAATACCAGGTAGTCGAGGAGGCAGAGATCGACCTCGTCCTCAAGTGCAGGGACAGTCACGAATTTTATGAGCGGTACCTCAAAGTCTTCCCGGATACGAAGAAAGGTCTCGACAGTATCAGCAAGATCTGGAAGCGCCGAAGCGAGTTTGCAAAAAAACGGCCCGAGGCCATGCCTCAAGCAGAAACCGGCACGAAGACCTCCCGCGAGATCCAGGCACTGATCGCCGAGCAGACAAAGATCATGAGCGAGATGGCAGCACTTACAAAGGAGAACCTTGAAGTGAGCCGGCAGATCCTTTCGGCACTTGCACACCAGAACAGGATCCTGACCGGGCATGAAGAAAAACCAAAAGAGCCCGGGCATCCTGCCGAGCGTGTGCATTCCGCTCCGCCCCAAAAACCGCCGGTTCAGAAGAAAGCCCCTGAAAAGCAGACCCCGATTCTGGTCGGATCATAGCGCTGCACCAGTTTTTTTATTTTAATAATCCCCCGCGCACATCTTTTTTTTACGATCATATTCCAGGCAAAAACCCAAAATTTACCCACTGTTTTAAGGAATTGCGTGCGTGGGGGCTGGGAAAAGACAATCAGAATCCCGGATATTTACTAAATTTAATACGGAATGGAGCATTTACGCCTCAAAGAACCCCATTCTTATATATAGATCCAGATAACATTTTTTGTATATGCCACGAGGACGACCAAAAGGCTCACGGAACCTGAGTGCGTATGAACGCGGAAAAGTAAAACGAATACGTGAGGTTCTGACCCAGAAAGGGATCACGGATTTTGAACGCCTGCGTGATCCTCAGATCCTCAATAATATTTATGTCAGCACTGAAGGCGAAGTTTTTGTGAAATACGGACTGAATAAAAGCGTCACCGTAGAAACTCCGGCTCCCAGGAATAAGTCTGGCGAGAAGATCCTTGCAAAACTGGAAAAGAATATCGCTGCGTTACGTACCGTGATCTAAAAACCTGATTAAAAAAATTTTGCCGGGAAAATTTTCTGGATCCTAGGAATAATTTATACACCTGTGTTTGTACCTTTTTCTGGCACAGTGTTTTTCTAATTCCCGTTGTTTTCTTGAGATACTTCACAAGGGGGACTGTAATTTTGTGCACACGGTGGGAGTTAACCCGCACCGGAATAAACCGACAATCCCCTTGAAAACGGAACGATGGCACAAAAACAATATCCCGTGCCGCCCCACCCATTTGTACACACCGGTGGTCATTGTTTCCCTCATTCCCATCCCGTACCGCATCGCCGCCCTCACGCATGAAGAGCACGCCCTTTATGAGTACCCCATAGAACGTCTCTCTGGGGTGATCAGGGACGTCGGGTTCCGGTGCACAGCCTGCGCGAAGTGCTGCACCCGGGCGTTCAACGGACATGTCTTCCTGCTTGACCGGGATGTAGCCGCAGTACGGGAGATTGATCCTACGGCACTGGAGCCGGCCCCGAATCCTGAGTTCTGCGACCAGAACGGTACATTCTATGTCTCCGGTTATGCACTTCGGGTAAAAGACGACTCGGAGGGATCGTGTTGGTTTCTTGAAAACGGCAGGTGCCGGATTTATAACCGGCGGTTTGCCATCTGCCGCATCTACCCGTACATGCTCCACCGTGAACCCGATGACAAGGGAAAAGTGGACTGGCGCCAGATATCCGGTCTTGACCAGCACGGAGAATACGACGCAAAGATTACGGATGATGAATGCCTTACCATCGCCCGCGAAACCATGGAATACGAGCACGCATTCCTCGCCCACCAGATTGCGTTTCTTGAGTGTCTCCATGACTGCTTTACCCGACACCAGCTCCGGCACGTCCAGAAAATCTATGATGACCGCATGCGGCAGTACAGGAAGGGGGCGCCAATCACGATCATGGTTTATTCTGACGGGCAACTGGAAAAACAACGGATTGTGAAAGGTGATGTGCCCCGTTAATCCTACCGTGGCGGTATGTACTTTGTGAGCGTGAACCGGATTGCCGCGCCCTCTTTCGGGTGACCTGCCACGCGGTTATCGGCCCATACCCTGCCACCATATGCCTCTATGAGCAGCTTGACGATATGGAGACCCAGGCCGTAACTGCTGCGCTTGTCCGTCCCTTTGAGGAACCGTTCAAATATAACCGGTTTTGATCGATCGGCGATCCCTGGCCCGTTATCAGTTACCGACACTTCGACAGTACCGTCATTATTGTCCCGTGCGCTCACGGTAATCCTGACATCAGGTTTTCCGAATTTGACGCTGTTTGAGAACAGGTTGTAAAAGACCAGTGAGAGGTTCTCATCTGCAAGAACGGATATATCACAACCCTCGCAGGGGATAGTAAGTGCCGGGAAATGGTCAGCAGCCTGTTTAAACGCATCGTGGAGCGTGACCGGGACCTTTGCTGGAGGGTGCTTGAAAATCTTTGAGATCATCTCGATGTTGCGGATGACCTCCTGATCCTGGATGATGATCTCGGTAATGCGCCGGGCATAGATCTTCTCTTGGTCTCCAGCTCCCTCTTTGATGAGATCGGCAAATCCCCGTATCGCAAGCGTTGAATTCCTGATCTCGTACGTGAGGACATCGAGATAGATGTCCAGGTACAGGGTTGCCTTCCGGTGTGCCTCGGCCAGTTCCCCACTGCGCTGTGCCAGTGCAGTCTCCTTTTCCTGAAGATCCTGCAGCAGGGTATTGAACGATCCGTTCAGGGAAGCGATCTCATCGTCACCTGTTACCGGCAGGCGCCGGGAAAGATTATGGGTCTCTGTGATCTGCTTCACAGAGGTGTTTAGTTCAACGAGTGGCATGACGATATGCCGGCGCAGGAAGAGGATAATCACAAGGAGACTGATAATACCAATGGCTATCGATGAGATCACCATAAATTTCAGCGTTGCCATGATCTGCGGGTACATAGTGCGGGGACTATCAACCTGGAGAAGAAGTGCCGGGCTGCCGGAGATGTCCCGAATCACGGTATATCCGCTGATGATCGAGGCATTCTGAGGGCAGCTGACAATAGCAGGGGTAACCGTCTGTTCCGGGGGACGGAGATCCAAGCCGGGAACCGGTGGTGCTTCTTCAACCGGGATAAGATGAACCGTTACCGCAGAACGGATCTGCAGCGATGCGATCTGATCCTCGTCATATGACCGGACCATGACCAGCGTCCCGTGACCCGGGCCCTCATCATTACTCGGTAAGATCGTGTGCATTGAGACGAGCATAGGGCCCTCGGGCAGGGTGATAAGCCCGGAACGTTCAACCTGTTGTTTGCCGTCAGGCAGGAGTGCACGATTATTGTCGATATAGACAATCAGGCTTTGCGGAACGCGTGTGACCGTTCCGAGCTGCGGATCATACCACTCCGTGATCACGGGATTTCCCCCGGTATCGTACAAGAGAATCCCATTGATCTGGAGATTTTTGTACGTTGCGCCGGGTTCGATATCAGATGCAATAAATGACGGGTTATGATCATCCATGAACTGATAGGGCTGGTCCCAAATCGCCCAGTCACGGGCACTGTTGGAAAGCTGCATGGTCTCAAAGGAGAGCTGGTCGGTCACCCGGTTTACATCGGTGGCAGATACACCCTGCTCAATCTGCTGGTAGGAGGACAGGGTAAAAAACTGGGCGATGAGGGTCATCGCAATGATCATAATACAGATGGTTATACCCAGGATCAGAAGCGTGCGCACCTGTATTTTCATGATAGTTTAATTGATCTTCATCTACTCTTCTATTAAAATACGTGTTGTTTTATACCGGTGATGTTTCAGAACAAAGAGGAGGATCGGCATTACACAGCGCGAAGCACCATGAGAGTGATATCGTCGTGCTGCGGCCGGTCTCCGGCAAATGCGGTAATGGCAGCAAGAATATTTGCAAGGATTTCATCGGCTGTAAGGGCACGGTTCTCCGTGATCACACGAAGAAGCCTCTCTTCGCCAAACTCCTCTTCACGATCGTTGATCGCTTCGGTTACCCCGTCGGTATAGAGCACAAGGACGTCACCGGGTCGCAGATCGACCCTGACCGACTGGAGATTGACATCTTCAGTCACTCCAAGCGCGATGCCCTTAGCCTTGAGAAGGACGACATCCGATGATGTGCCCTTCAGGAGCAGGGGCGGGTTGTGCCCGGCGTTCACGTAGTTAAGCGTCATCTCCTTTGAATCGAGGATCGCATAGAAGAGCGTGACAAACATGCTCGTCTTTGAATCCTCACAGATCAACTGGTTCGCGTGCCCGATCGCAACCGCAGGATCCGCATTTGCAAGGGTACTGGCCCGGATCAGCGTGCGCGAGAGTGCCATAAAGAGTGCAGCCGGTACTCCTTTGCCGGAGACGTCAGCGATCACAAGGCCCCATTGGTCTTTCCCGAGCGGAATGAAATCGTAAAAATCCCCCCCGACCTCAAGCGCTGGAACATTCTTTGCAGCAATTTCAACACCGGTAATTGTCGGCGCGGTATCGGGAAGGAAACTCTGCTGAATCCCTTTTGCAATTTCGAGTTCCTTTGCATATCGCTCTTTCTCGGCAGTCGTCCGCTGGAGTTCATCGATGTGATCCTTGAGATCAGCGGCCATTGTATTGAAGGAATGCGCAAGGTCCTCAAACTCGTCTCCGGTTGTAATCTGCACCCGGAACCCAAGGTCACCGGCCCCGATTGCTTCAGAGCCGCTCTTGAGCGCAGCGATTGGGCGGGTGATTACCTGTGCAAAGAGGATAGAGAGCACGGTCACAAGGATGAAGAGCAGGATGAAGAGCACGACAAAAAGGGTCTTTGCCGCGTCCATTTTCTGGTTTAACTGTATTCCAGTCTCACCGGTGGCATTCACGATCTGGGCCCGGGTCTTCTCGGCAGGCGCGATCACATCGTCAACCGGCACAACAATGGCAACACTCCAGTTGACACTGTTCAAGGGTGCGTATGCGACGTATTTTTCGCCGTCGCTAAACGGCACCCGGGCAGTCCCGTTCTTACCGGCAACCATATCCCGGGCGACAGCGGCAAGAGCGGAGTTGTTGCTCAAAAGAAGGTTCTCGGTTGCAAACGACTTGTCCCACCCCTTCTCACCGGCGGTGATACCAGGGCGCGCGACTACGTTGCCACGGCGGTCAATGAGAAGCGCGTAGCCCCGATCACCGATCTGTGTATTGATGATCTGTGTATTAATGGTCGAAAGTGTGACATCGGACCCAACTACCCAGGTCTTCCCGTCACTTATCCCTGTGACCGGCCGCGAGCAGGTCACCATGAGTCCCTTGCCGGCGGCATCGATATACGGGTCCGACCACGACAGGGTGCCGGTCTTTATGGCCCGGACGTACCAGTCCCGGGTACGGGGATCATACGAGGGGGAGATACCGGTGACCCAGGGATGGACATACTGGATGCCGCTTCCCGTACCAAGGTAGACCTGCGTGATACGGGGATCCGACGCAAGCACCGGGCGCATCACGTCATCCATAGAGGCAAGGGAGAAGAGCTCGTCCTGAACATCCTTACGGGTAACACCGGGTGCGAGGATATACACCGATGAAGCGTTTGGATCCTGCGGATGTTCAGACTGCGAGTAGAGCGGGCGGGGAGAGGATGCACCGGACCGGGCCCGCACCGTGGTGGCGTACCCGGCAAGTGTGTTCATCTCACTTTCGACCTGAAGGAAGACCACGTTGCTGATATCTGCCTGATCAGTGGCAAGCCGCAAGAGGGAGGCCTCGGCATTTGCTTCAAGGGCCGTCGAACTTTCAGAAACCGCACGGTCGCCCAGCTGCCCGCTGCTGGTAAGGGCATACGCACCCATGTCACTCATGGTCGAGAACGCAGCGTATCCGACGACCCCAAGCGCCACCATAGATAACGACAGAAAGACAATCAGGATCTTTGCCCTGACCGTCATCTTTTGCCACGGACGCGGGGTGCTCATCATGACCGTGTTTGTAAAGATTGAGGGAAAATTGTTGTTATTTTGTCAGGTTTTTTTGACCGCATGCTTTTTGTTTTTTATACCAAACGGGATGACGCAATTGTTATCCAACGCCACAAGAGCCGGCAGTGAAGCGATCTCTTTTGTAAATGCGTGGAAAAAAGTGATTTTTCTTTTTAGATGTTTCCCGGGCCAAACTGCTGCTGCTGGGTGGGGGCAAATGCACCCTCGACTACACCGGGGCCAAAGATGCCCGGTGCCGAGCCGGTCTTTGCATAGGTGTACAGTGCCACGGTGAAGATTCCCTGCATGGCAGAGGAAAGGATCGCAAGGACGGCAATCAGCACGATAAAGAGCGCAAGCGCAACCATAAAGAGCGTGGAGTTGCCGATAAAGAGCGTGCCGAGCACAAGGAGCAGGCCGACGATACCGATCGCGGCAAAGATAAGGGTGATCGAGATCGTTCCGACAACGCTCTCTCCCCAGGTCTTCTTAAAGAGTTCCACCGATTCTTTCATCGCGGAAAATACGCCCTTGTCCTCGAACGCAAGCACCGGCACCACAAACAGGGTGACCAGGCTCCAGACCCCGCCGACAATCGAGGCGGCAATCTGGCCAAGGAACCCGGCCCGGTCTTCTATCATGTGCAGGATCAGGCCGACGGTCGCAGCGACAATCGCCCAGGCAAAGATGGAGCCGATGTGGCGGCCTGCGGCAGAGAGACCCTCCCCGACCGTCATGCTCTTCCCGTTCAGTTTTGCATGCACGCAGCTGATCAGTCCCACGTTAAAGAAGATAACGACAAAGTAGCTGACCAGGTAGAACAGGAATAAAAGGATAATTCCTGCGACGCTGTTCGTGGCAAGCGAGTACGCACCGTTGGTAAATATCAGCGGCACGACAAAGGTTGCGATCACAAGCAGGGTGACGATACCGGACAGGATCGGGAATGCGAGGAGTTTTTTGTCCTCCATCAGGATCCGCCAGCTCGCCTTTACCAGCTCGAGACTCCGCATAATCCGTTCGAACATAGTTTTTTGTTGGCAGTTTCATGGTATGAATGTATTTCAAAAAGGATTGGCCGGCCGGGGGTTCACCGACAAGCAAAAATACACTCGAAAAAACCGGCACTGATCATAACACGCTCATCGCGCGCCGGAGCACCACCCTGACACTCTCGGATACAACAGGAGATCCAGTACTTCTCTAAATTTTCCTTTACAAACATCAGATTTTTTTTAACAGGACTTCCCGGAGTGATTCCCGGTCCATTGGGGGGGATCCCCTCCTGCCAGCCCGGGGTGGCACCCCCCTCTCCCCAAAAGGAGAGGTACCCTGACCCCCCGACCAGTTTTTTTTAGCAGGATACCCCCACCCCCCTCTCCGGGCATAAGAGGAGGCCTACCCCCCCTTCCCTGCATTTCCAGAACCTGTGCTTCGCGTGGAGTTATCGTCTGAAGGTATATTTTGCCGGCCGATGGCTTAGTGGGGGTAGGGGCCTCTTTTCTTGCAAGGGGGTACCCCCCGCTCCCAAAAAGGAGGGGTACCCTGACCCCCGACCAATTTTTTTTAAAGCCGTACCCCCACCCCCCTCTTGTGGCCCGGGAGTGGGGGGTGCCACTTTTGTACAAATGGGGGGGTACCCCTTCCTGCCATAAAGTGAGGGGGTGGCTACCAAAAAACGCCGGGGCCAGCCCGCATTACCGACCAAATGTTTCCCGTACAAATGCTCCAACACGGGCGACCGCATCCCGGGCTTCAGGCACCTGTTTGCCAAAGATCTGCCAGAAGTGGAACATGCCCTCCCAGATCTCAAACCTGACCTGCACTCCTGCCCACTTTGCCTTCTTTGCAAATGCCGAAATATCGTCATACATGAGTTCGCCTGACCCGGTCTGGATATAAATGCGGGGGAGCCCTGACAGGTTTGCATGGACCGGCGAGGCAAGCGGATCGCCCGGTTCCCTGCCAGCGAGATACAGAGTTCGGATGACCGTGAGCCGGGCTGCCGTGAGCCAGTCGCTGTCCCGGTTTGTTGTAACCGAGGCCCCGCCAAACGCCAGATCTACAATCGGCGACATACAGACGACTGCCGGGGGCATCAGCAGGTGCTGATCGCGAAGCGAAATCAGCAGGTCAAGCGCGAGCGTGCCACCCGCAGATATGCCGACCGGGATAATCCGGTGCGGCGGGTATCCGTGGCTGGCAAGGTAGCGGTACGCGGCAAGCGCATCCTCAACCTGATCCGGGAAGGTATGCTCCGGTGCCAGCCGGTAATCGACCGAGAAAACCCGGGACTGCGAGGCCCGTGCGAGCGCTGCGCAGAGTCCCAGATGATCCGCCGTTGACCCTACAGAGAACCCACCGCCGTGGAAAAAGAGGAGGGTCCGATCCTGCACTGACTCGGGCACCGAACACCACACTCCCCGCAGATCATCCCGGATCGCTACTGGTTCCACGGCCGGGCGCTCATCGGACTGGAATTCTGCAAAAAATTCCGAGAACTCCTGCCGGGCCACCCCAACGGGCTTCTGCGGGTCGGGAACATAGGATTTGAGGATATCCAGGAACTCCTGCGGCGTTTCACGGATCATGATGTTTGGTTATGGTGCGTGGGGGTGATAAAATATGAGGTATACGTATCCTTCGATCGGTTCCCAAAACTGCGATCACCGCCATGCATTTGAGCCGGGACATCGAGATCTTTTCACGTCTTCTGATGTTGGATACCCACGCGGGGTACTGTATTCAGGGTCTTTTTGCATACACGATTGCTAAAGGAAGATTATACCCATGAACGACCACTCCCCCTGCTGCATTCCCGCACCTCCGATGGACCAGTTCAACTACGCGCTTCAGACCTTCGGAGATCAGTCTATGCACATGGTGATCGCATTCGAGGGGATGCTCGATGTGAGGCGCCTGCAGGCGGCTACAGCAACGGTGATTGCCGAAGTACCGGTGCTTGGTTCACGGTTTGTCGACTGCGGCGCACCGTACTGGGAACGCCTGCCCAAAACTGACCCCGAAACACTCATCCGTATCCATCTCTCCGCGGATCCACACCGGGATCTCCCGGGGGTTCTTGCCATACCGGTTGACCCGGCAGCCGGCCCGCAGATCTGCCTTCACATTCTCCGTACCAAAAGCAGCGATACACTCTGTATCACCGTACACCACGCAGCAATGGACGCCCACGGACTGCTTGCCTGTACCCGACTGCTGGCAGAGTGCTACCGGAACCCCGACTGTAAAACTCCCCCGGTGACAGAAATAACAGATCGCTCCCTTGCAGCAGTACTTGCACAGTTCCCGGAGACGGGACTCCTCTGCGATCGGCCCGCTCCTGAAGATCCACCGGCCGGATGGGCTTTTCCCATCGGGCCCGGGGACTACCTTACCCGTGATTTTGCGATACGGACGCTTCCTGCATCCCGTCTCGACGCGGTAAAACGTGCCGGAAAATTGCAGGGGGCCACGGTAAACGACGTCCTTCTTGCCGCATATTTTCAGGCGCTCTGCATTACGATCGACCCCCTACCGGGCTGCCCAGTGCCCGTCATGGTCTCCATTGACCTCAGACGGTATCTCAACGGTTCCCAACCCGTTTCCCTGAATACCACGATCTGCAACCAATCGGTCGCCTTCCCGGTCATGATGACCCCGGACATACAGTCACGGGACGGGATGATCGCATGTGCCCGCGATGCCATGCAGGCGCACAAGGCCCATAATCCGGGCATTGCCTCTGCTATCGACACGGAAACGTTCGGGTATGCCGGGTTCTCCCGCATCCGCGAACGGGTGCAGACAATGAAAGCAACATACGCTGCCTGCCACGCAAACCCACCGTTCCTGGGGAACATTGGTATTATACCTGAAGAGATTGTGGCATTCTCGCAGGACATTCCCGTCACAAATGCTTTTGTGGCCGGTATCGTGATCGATCCCCCCGGAGTTGCGCTGGGGGTGACCACATTTAAGGACCGGCTCACGTTTGTAATCGGCTACGGGACTCCGGCGATCCCGCACATAGCCATGGAACAGTTCATGGATACACTTGTTAGTTTCCTGCCCGGGGAACAGGTAGACCGGTACCAACGGTAAGGTGCTCTACCCCAGGTGGTACAGGAGCGCCCCCAGTAGGGACACATGCAGGTTCCGGTAAGACCGCGTTTTTACGTGCAGAAAGCATTTACCGAGCCGTAGACCACACACGGGTATATGGCACCCTCACCTGTCCGCAGGATCGGTATGGCGATAAGAGAGGCATTTCACCTTAAGGCAAGACCACTTGCCGTGTACGGCGCAGAGGTTGTACCGGAAGGCGGGGCGCCGGTGACATCGGTCAACCGCTGTCTTGCAGCAGCGATGTATCACCTGGCAACCAGCGGGGATAACTTCGCACTCTATGTAGGTGGCGAGGCACAGGCCGGCTGCTGTCCCGGCGGTCTTACGCACCTCGGATTTATCCAGTACCCACCGGCGATCAAATATTTTGTGTCAACGGGGAAGAAGGAGTACCGGAATGGTGAGGCTGAATACCTCAAGGCAAACCCGGAGATCGTCGAACGGTGCTTCAGGGCTGCAGGAACGATCACTCCTCCAGGGAAGTACGTGGTCGTCCAGGCCTGCGAGGCGCTGCCGGATGCAGTAACCGATGCCCGCTCGCTGTGCCTGTTCGGGAACGCGGAGCAGGTACGGAACCTTGCCGCCCTTGTCCACTTCGACCGGGACGAGCCGTTTTTCCCGGTGATCGTGCCGTACGGCCCGACCTGCTCGACGCTGATCACGTACCCGGCCGGCATGGCAGCACATGCCCCGGTTGACACCGCATTTATGGGGCCGCAGGATCCGACGACCAATTATGCTCTCCCTATCGATACCATGGCGCTGGGCGTGCCGCTTTCAGTTGCACGAAGGATGGCAGACAATATCGGGCTGTCATTTGTTGCAAAACGCCCGGATGTGGCATTCCCGGAAAAACGGACTTGAGTGACCCGGGTCACAGCTGATCGTGGTCGAGCCGGTATACGTACCAGGGAAGACGCCGGGCCCCGGTCTTCTCGTAGAACCGGATCGCAGGGAGGTTCCAGTCAAGGACCATCCATTCCATCCGCCCACACCCCCGGTCCCGTGCCACCTTCCGGCAGAACTCCAGCATCGCCCGGCCCAGACCCTGTCCCCGGTACTCCTCGCATACGAAAATATCCTCAAGGTACAGGGTTGGCCGCGCAAGAAACGTGGAATACGTAAAATAAAAGGTCACGTACCCGAATGCAGTATCACCGGTTTTTCCCAGGTACGCTTCGTATTTCGGGTGTTCTCCCAGAGCATCGGCCGCGAGCCGCTCTCTCGCATCGGCATCGGGCGGCAAGAGTTTTTCATATTCAGCCAGTTTTTCAATGAGGTTTACAAATACGCCAAAGTTCGTATCGCTGACCTTTTCCATGGCAAGTGCGGTCATCGTGATCCCTTTCAAAATGATAAAATTCCAGCGGTTATATCGTCATTCATACGGTCCAGCAGGCTCTTTGCCATCACCAGTTGCATCAGCGGCGATCCCATCCCAGAACCGGGTCAGTACCGACCATATCCTGCTGCGCAACACCGGGATCTGTCCCTCCATCAGGTCATGAGGACCGGTCGGCGAGCCGCAGTGTTCATAGAGCGCCCGGTTCACCTCGATCTGGATCCACGGGATGCCTTTACGCCAGTAATGGGCGTTCGAGATAAACCCTCCGGAGAACGGGGTATTGATCGCCACAGCGTCCGCCCCGGGAAATTCTTCCCTGAATTCCCCTGCGAGACGAACGATCCAGTCAGCAGGGCACGTGGTAATGCTCCCGGGTTTTGCATGTCCGTTCAGGTCACCGTAGTTTCCCAGGCAGATTAGGGGCCGGCGTTTCCCGGCATCGCTCTGTTCTGGCGATCCGTACGGCAGCATCGAGTGGCAGTCGAAGGCGATACGGACGGGGTACCGGTCGATGAGCTCGTCGATACGCTGGTGATACGGAAAATACCACTTCATCATCAGCCGATGGATAAACGGGAGATCCGGCAGGTTGCCGGGCAGGTAAACCTTCCTCCCGTCAATAGTCCGTACCTTGATGATACCATCCGGGTCTTTTGGAGGAAGCGGCAACGGCGGGCGGTTGAGATCGATAACCATCCTTGATACAGGAGTATCGAGCGTGGCTTCCACGGATTGGCTAAAATCAAAGAGCGACCGTGTCGCGGGATCGCAGTACCAGTGGAGTTCCTGATCAGAAAGAGCGATCCGGTCGGCAACCTCTGCCGGGACCTCAACGCCACCGTGGGGGATAGAAATGAGAAAGGGATATTTCACAGGTGCCGCTCTCCGGTAAGAGAAACTGTGTCGGGCATTTTTGTTAATGTTTGGATGGGGGATCGCAGGCATGCAGGTACCCATGGATGGTGGTATTACCCCAATGGATCCACACGGAAGGACGAATATTCACGTACAGCCTAAAAAGGGTGCGCGGGTGTTCAACGACACTTGCGATCTGACCGGGTTATCACTGCTACTTTCATTAACACGAAAATATTTATAAGTACAACCGGATACGATCGCGCGAACCTGAACGCGCACAAAACACGGCCCGTATCATAAGGCAGTATCCTGATTAAACCCTATTTAAAGAAACGAAGATTTGGGCTTTATAAATAAAACAATGTAAGATTTGCCACAATCTCCAGTGGAAATAAAGGGGTATAAAAGGATGATCAATTTGCCGGATTGGCATAATATTCAATATACAAATATAAAATTGAAAAAACAGCCTGCATAAATGAAATTTGGCCGGCACATGCGAACGCAGGGTGCCGGGCGCGCACCGGGCCGGATTGTTCTTTCTGAACCGGGACTACAGGAAGTCGCGACCCCCCTTACGAAATGTTTGGGAAAAAATTCCTGTGAAAAACCTGCAAATCCTCACATGGTGTCCATGGCAAGACCCGCCCCACAGGGATACCGGTAATCGGCAAACTTCGAAAAATAAGTATGAGATGAACTCCAGGGGATCCTCTCTTAAAGGGTCTCAGGCAACCAGAGATAATGCCTATTGCACAATCACCGTCATAGAAAACGCGGTTTCATTACCGGTGACCGGTTCCCATGATCGCATGTACACTGCCTTGATCATCTGTGTTCCGGTGCCGGCTGCGTTTATCTCCCAGACACGGGTGCCTCCCGATCCCACCAGTTTGCCGGTGGTGTCCGAAGGTATGAAGGTGTCATTGGTGATCACAAGACCGGGGGTTAGAGTCAGGTTCCACTGGTAGCCGGTAGTCGGGTTCTCTTTAAGATTAAGCGTGATATCTGCGGTCCGGTTCACATATACCGTAGATCCGTTCTGGCTCTCATTGGCAACAATATGTCCTGATAGATTCTGCGGCCCGGTGCCAATACATCCGGCAACAACAAGTGCGGCAAGGCAGATGATGCCCATGCCCATAAACGTGAGGGGGTAATTCATACGATTCACTCCAGACAAATCTCTGGTTCATTGTGCGACCCTTGATTATATATGGTTTTATTTAACTGCAAAAATTCCCGCAGTCATCATAAAATAGGGCTGCACGAAGGAACGGGGAAATTTCAACGGATCGGATAACAAGGAGATTCACTATCATCCAACGGTAGAGTGAGGTGGCTTACGCTCATTAAAGACCGTCCCGGCAAGCCAGAATGCCTCAACAAAGATATACAGTTAATCGTTGATATGATGAGTACACAACCAGGAGACACCAGATGAGCGACGACACCATGTTTGACCAGCAACCGCTGGGACCCGTTACTTTCGCAGAAAACCCCGAACCCCGGTGCCCCTGCCTCCTGCTGCTGGATACTTCCGGTTCCATGTCGGGTAAGCCAATCGCAGAGCTCAACGCAGGCCTGCGATCTTTTTACGAGGAACTCCAAGGGGATTCGCTCGCGGTAAAACGGGTCGAGGTGGCGCTCGTCTCCTTTGGCCCGGTCAGGGTCATCTCAGAGTTCAACACCGCTGATTTCTTCCTTGACCCCACGCTCGAAGCCGAAGGCGACACCCCCCTTGGCGAGGCCATTCTCCAGGGAATCGATCTGGTAAGGAAACGTAAAGACGAGTACCGGGCAAACGGGATCTCCTTTTACCGCCCTTGGATCTTTTTAATCACCGATGGTTCACCAACCGACGAGTGGCAGCGTGCGGCAATGGCAGTCCGGGAGGGCGAGAGTTCGAAGTCATTTGCCTTCTTTGCCGTTGGCGTCCAGAACGCGGACATGTCAGTCCTCCGGCAGATCACGGTACGGCAGCCGCTCAAGCTCCAGGGTCTCCGGTTCCGCGAATTCTTCCAGTGGCTCTCCAATTCCATGAAATCTGCCTCCCGCAGCAACCCGGGGGACAGGATCCTGCTCTCTCCACCGTCAGGGTGGAGCGAGATATGACCTGGAAACACCTCTCTTTGTCGGTCACGGGAAAATCGCACAGTGACAGGAACGAGCCGGGCCAGGATTATTGTCGTACCGGCGCACTCCGGTTCTCGGATCGTGATTTTTTTATTGGCCTTGCTGCCGACGGGGCGGGGAGCACTACTCACGGGGGCGTGGGCGCGGAGATCGCCTGCGAAACACTGTACCTCAAAATCCTCTCCGTGATCCGCGAAGGAGACAATATCTCTTCCGTCACAGATGATGACATCAGGGCATGGGTCACCGCTGCCCGGGAAGCGATTGCCACGCGGACACAGGCCGACGGAAAGCGGATAAAAGATTACGCCTGCACCCTCATCGGCGTTGTTGCCACAAGCGACCAGGCGCTCTATTTCCAGATCGGGGATGGCTGCATCGTGACCAGCGACGGTACCGGGTACCGCACCATTTTCTGGCCGGAGCAGGGCGAATACGCGAACACGACCTATTTTGTTTCTGATGACACGTTTCTTACGCATGTAAAGATCGAACGTCACGAGGTCGCACCTGACGAGATCGCGCTCTTCACCGATGGCCTCCAGAACCTCGTGCTCTCGTTTTCCACCCGGACCGTGCACGACGGATTCTTCCGGCCCCTGTTTGCCGCGCTCAGGAAAAAACCAAACAACGGGTTTGCTGACCTCACGACCCACCTGACCGCACTACTCTCCCGTGATGACGTAAATGCACGAAGCGACGATGACAAGACCCTGATCCTCGCCGTAAATGTCCAAGTGAGCTGAAATAACAATGAGCCCGCCACCGCACCACAACCTCTTTGACAGCCGGGGCAACCCTGTGGGTCTCGGAAAAAAAGTGGGGAGCGGCGGCGAAGGGGACGTCTACGAGATTGCACCCCATCGCATGGATGTACTCGCCAAGATCTACCACAAGCCGCTTACCACGGAAAGGCAGGAAAAACTCCGGCTGATGGTGAGCGGCTGCAACGATGACTTAAAGGAATTTGCCGCATGGCCGCTCGACCTGCTCCATACTGGCAAGAACGGCCCGGTCTGCGGTTTTGTCATGCCGAGGATCACCGATTGCGAACCGATCCACAAGGTGTACGGCCCCTCGCACCGGAAAGAGTCCTTCCCGAACGCCGACTGGAAATTCCTTGTACGAACCGCTAAAAACCTCGCCGCTGCGTTCTACATCATCCACAAGTATGGGTACGTGGTCGGGGACGTCAACGAGGGAAACATTCTCGTCACAAAAAAGGCATGCGTGCGGCTGATCGACTGCGACTCGTTCCAGGTACAGACCCGGGACACGATCTACCACTGTGAAGTAGGGGTCGCCCAGTTCACGCCGCCAGAACTCCAGAAGTCAAAGGATTTTAAGATGCTGCGCACGCAGAACCACGACAACTTCGGGCTTGCCATCCTGATCTTCCTGCTGCTCTTTATGGGGAGACATCCCTTCTCGGGGGTCTACAAGGGAACCGACGATATGCCCATCGAACGGGCGATAGCCGAGCACCGGTTTGCGTTTGGCAGGAGTGCCGCACTCAAGGCGATGGCACCGCCGCCAAATTCCGTCGGGCTCTCCGTTGTGCCAGGTGAAGTAGCCAGCCTCTTTGAGCAGGCCTTTACTGAATCCGGTATCCAGTCCCTGGGGCGCCCAAGCGCAAACGACTGGTGGAATGTGCTCGATGTGCTGGAAAAACGGCTCAAAAAATGCCCCACGGAATCCATGCACACCTATTACACCGGCCTTGCCACCTGCCCGTGGTGCACTCTCGAAAACAGTTCCGGCATCCTGCTTTTCTTAAGTTCTGATACCATTTCCAGGATCGATGTTGCCGCAGAATGGCAGAAAGTCCTGGTGATTAAACCGCCGGGATCCATCCCCGTGATCGATCCGAGGAAGTACCGGTGTCTGCCGGCGCCGCTCTCCCCGGATATCGCACGGGCACTCAGGTTCAGGAAGGTACGGCAGGCTGCTGCTGCCCTTCTCCTCGTCATAAGTGCCGGTCTCACGCTGTGGTTGTGGTCCGGATCGTTTAGTACCAAAGACTTTGCAGGCCTTGTCCCGGCAGTTCTTGCCGGTCTACTCCTGATGTACCCGGGACGGGACACAGGCGAGAGGAAACGCCGGAAAAAAGAGTTTGAAGACACCCGGTACAGCTGGCGGCTCTGGGAGAAGAAATGGAAAGCCGAGGCCGGCGACGCGGAATTTACCGCCCAGTTGGGGGCGCTCACCGCCCTCAAAGGCAGGTACGAGGCGATCGAGCGGGAATACAAGAACGCACTTGTTACCCTCCAGCACACGTCACGGGAGCGCCAGGAAAAGAAATTCCTGGAGAACTGTTTTATCGACTCCTGCACATCCCCAAAACTTGGCGAGAACCGGAAGGCCGCACTACGGTCATTTGGTATCGAGACCGCAGCAGACATCGCCCCCTATAAGATCATGAGCATCCCGGGCTTTGATACCGCCCTCGCCACAGGGCTGATGAACTGGCGAAAGCAGCAGGAGAGCAGGTTTGTCTTTGACGAGCAAATAGGCGTCTCCGCGTCCGATGTCCAGGGTCTGATCCATACGTTCCAGCCAAAGATCCGGCCGGTGGAGCGCGAACTTTTAATGGGTATCGAAAAACTGCACGCAATCCAGCAGAAGATCTTCAAGAATCGTGTCAAGTTCCAGCCTGTCATCGAGAAGAGTGCGCGGGATCTTGCCCAGGCTCATGCAGATCTCTCGGTCTTTACGCTGACCGGAAAACTCTTCTGAATTTTTTGCAGGAGGAAATGGTAAAAACCAAAAAACAACGGGGACACTCAAAACCCCCTGGATCGGTACTGCAAACCATATCATAATAACAAGCAAACCTGGTTTTCGGCATCCGACTTTTGAGATACAGATAAAATACCCCTAATACAATAAGTACGAACCATGAAGTATACGCCACGGCACATAAAAAAATTCCTCGACGAGGGGAAGATCGATCCTGACCTCTGGCAGATCCACTTCCCCCATCTTCTCCCGTCCCATGTCCCCGGATGCGATGAATGTGAGGACAAGAAGAATGATCTCTGCCAGGGCGGGAAAAACCCGGTGGACTGTTTCCTTGGCATCCATGCAGAAGAGGAAGCCGCAAAGCGGGATGACCCCCACCGGAAATCCCACAAGGAAAAATCCAAGGAGTTCTTCCCGGACGCCAAGGGAAAGAAGAAAGTCCCCGCGGGGGCAAATATTACCTTTGATCAGTCGAAGATGTGACAGTACCACCGGTCCACTTTTTTATTCGTTGCGACGCTCCTCCCCATTCGGATCTGTCAGACTCCGTCTTTTTATGCTCCGACGACAAGGGCTTAAGGTATACCGTAGTTGTATGCCTTTTTTAGGACATCCTGCAAATCCTTAAATATACCCCAGTCCGAAGGAGCACTTCTTCAGTAACCGGACAAATGCCTATTTGTCCGGCATTATAATTGCAAATTTTTTAAAATCGAGTGTATTGGGCTCGGATTAAAACGGCAAGCATATATATTATTATTCAACACTCTCCGCCATATCACAAAGGAGGTGACAAGATGTTTGACTGGTCCTGGTTCCTGAATCTGGTAATCGCGATCCTCCAGACCATCGTGCAACACCTGCCGTACGCATAGACGGCTCGTTATCCCCCAGGCTCTGGAAAATCCACCTGTTTTTCTCCACATCCACCGATAAACTCACATCGTTTTACGAGGTCAGGGCGCCGAACCTCATGGTCAGATGTGAAAACTCTATTGTGTACGTATGATTCCAAATGAGTGCGAGAGACGTTTAAAGATCGTCCTGTTGGTCCGGCAGGAAAAACCTGCAAATGATCGTTCGCAAGACAGACCCCCCTTTTAAAAAACACAACGCATATGTTTATCCCGCACAGGGTAGAACGTCATCTCACCGGAAAAAATCTACCTCGGGGTAAAGAAATGTCGAGATCTGTTGTTATCCTTATCCTGTCTGCCTGTTGTATATGTCTGCTTGCAGCACCCGTGCTGGCAATCTATACAACTTCAGACATCGGGGGCTCGCTGGTGAGGGGTCACCAGTTCACCATCGATATCACGGGAAGGCCCAATACAGCATATTACGTCTGGCTGCCCAGCACCTCGTTCCTGTCGGGGGAGGCGCGAGACCAGCCACCGGGGGTTGTCGCCAACCAGTGGAATGTGAAGCAGGATCCTGAAGATGGACCATACACAATCGGCTCGTATCATTACTATAATGGCAACGGGCGGACGATCCTTAATGACGTAGCGCCGTCATCGTCACTTCTGTCCAATACCAGTTATTACGCGCTGGTCACAACCGATGCATCGGGACAGGCGGTTATAGCGTTCGGGACGTCCATGAACACGGCCCTGCGCTCGTATTCCGTCCGGGTCGAGAACCCCACATCGGTAAACAATGACACACTCCTGGTTCAGCGCGGGGATACGAAGGTGACCCAGGGTTCGCTATCGATCGATACTGTTGCCACCCGCCCGACAAAGCCGGAGACCACAGCAACAACCGTCGCGACGCCGACACCAAGCCCGGTCCCCACATCACCAGAAACGACCACAGCAACTGTACCGGTCACTGCACCCGCCACAACCCGCACGGTACCGGTGGAAACCGCTGTCGTCATAATCGCACTCGGGGCAACGCTCTGCGCAGCACGGTACCGGTAAGTTCTCTCCTTTTTCCACACTCATGCCACCAGAACAGGACCCGGATCAGGATCGCAGGGAAACCTGCCCCGGCATCCATCCAGCCGACCGAATCCAGAAATTCTTTATCCGGCCGTTCTTTCTCACGCTGACGATTGGCATCCCGTTCTGCATGTTCAAGGGCCTTTTTGGTCTCGCCGCCATCCGGGTAGGAACGCCGTCAAATCCGTTTATCGCAGGTTTTGGGTGGTGCGTGGTTGCATGGGCATCTGTTGATTTTATCATGAACGCTGTACGTGCAACAGGTGACCTCCTGCATATCCCCACCCCGCTTGAGTACTGCACACTTGCCGAGATTGGACGGCTCGTGCGCCGCCCGATGGTCTTTCTCGCGGCGGATACGCTGCTCTCCTTTTCGATTATCTGTCTCATGCTCTGGTCCGGCTGGATCCTGCAGCTGACGCACTTGGAAGCCTACCTGTGGTACGCGGCAACCACGCTCAACCTGATCAGCATCTCGCTTGTGTCGCTCTACAACGAGGCAAAAAGGGCTGCCTGAACACATTATCCGGTATTGGCGGGGCCATGGCACAGGCAATCGACGACCCGTTCCACAACCTCAGGTGCCCGGGGCAACCTGATATGGCAGTACTGGCCGGCATCCCCTTCAAGCGTCTCAGGATCGGCAGGCAGGATCTCAATGTCCGCACCAGGAAGAAGAGAATCGGCAAGCGGCACGATGCCATCACCGTTATATGTCATACTCCAACTGCCGTTCGGCTGCAATTCACAGGTCTTTCCCTCAAAGCAGGGAAAAAATGCGGGGGTATGGGTGATGTTTTCCGCGCAGAGAAGCCGGTACCTGATATCAGGGCGGATGCCGACCTCCCGGAGAGACGTCATTGTCGCACTCCCCGGCCGGCAAGCCTGAACAATGACATCGGCTGCCGGATCGAAGTTGCGGGGAACAAAGGTGCCGCACAACCTGTCGGTGATCCCCGGCCCGATCACGGGATCGCAAAAGAGTTCAGCGAGAGACGAGCCGTTGTTGGGCGGGCCGATCGCGATGAGCTGGCGCACCGACTCATGCCGGGCGCTGCCATCCATCACTTCGAGCAGGTAACGGGTGATACAGGAGCCGATAGAGTGGCACACCACGTCGATGCTGCCGACATATCCCTGCTCTTCCCGCTGCGTGGCGGTATAGTCCCGCAGGGCACCGGCGATCTTTTCCATGGATGCGCCATTCAGGGACGTGTAATCAAAGCTCCAGAAGGGGATGCCCTCCTCGTTAAGGCGCGGGGTGAGCCGGTTCCAGATGCCGGGATGGCTCTTCCAGCCATGAACGAGGAGAACGGGGGTGGGTTGAGAGTGCATTGTCATGAAACTATGGGGTGAGAAGGAGCATAATTTTTGTGGGATTGGGGGCTCATTCAGGTCAACAAATGAGAGGCTGATCGCCGCTCCCTGTATCCGGGCAGACGGGGAGGCCGCCAAGGGGAGATTACGACCGGGGATCATCCCCGAGCGATTCCCGGCTCCGCATCTGGTAGAGCACCATCGGGTCCATCTCTTTATACTCTTCCGGGGTCGTCCGCATGATGACATTGGTGATCCCGCTGTTCACGATCATCTTCGAGCACAAAAAGCACGGCCAGATCTGGGTGAGTTCGCCGGTGGTGACATCGAACCCTGCAAGGTAGAGCGTGCAGCCCCGGGCGAGTTTTCCTGCCTGGAGCATCGCGTTCATCTCCGCATGCACGCTCCGGCACCGCTCGTAGTTGGAGCCCGAGGGGATATTGTGCTCTTTTCTCCAGCAGCGGTTGAGTTCCGTACAGTCCATCTGCTTGCGCGGGGCGCCGGTATAGCCGGTGGACACAATCGTATTGTATTCATCCACGATGATCGCGCCGAAGTTCCTCCGCAGGCAGGTGCCCTGGTTGGCACACCGCTGCGCAAGATCAAGAAAATACTGGTGCCTGTTAGTCCGCATCAAAGAATTATGGCAAAGCCCGGTATTAAAGGGGCATGGTCCCGGTTCCCGACACAGGTTACTTTTAGGAAATCAAGTGGAGCAGGCAGGCTGCGATATACAGGATTCCTGCGATATGCAGGATGAGGAGGAACGGCACGAGATAAAATTTGATCTTCTGGGTCTTGTGCCGGAACAGGCGCATCGCCCCGTACGCGCCAAACGGGCCGAACAGTGCAGTTACTAGGAGGATACGCTCAGGGATCCGCCAACCGTCGGTGCGGGCCATGTGCTTATCGTACCCGTACAGGCAGAACACGGCGATATTGACGAGCACGTAGACTGCGATGAGAAGCAGGCCGTCGGAAACCGGGATCATCTGGTTATTCTTTCCGTTTTATCGGGATTTAGGTTTTGATAAAGGCGGTGCGCCTGCTACCGCGCAAAAGAGAGAAGTGGAATACGGTATAATGTGTGGATATGAAGAGCAGCCCGGTCCGGCCGGTTGTATGGGTCATGGTTATCGCACTGGCTTTTGTCGGGATTTCCGGCTGTATCCAGTCCCAGCAGCGGACGGCCGGGATGCCGCAGGCGGGCGAGTATGCGTTCCTCGACCACCAGAGATACTATAACGGGATGCTGGTAAGCGGAACATGCCCCCCGTCAGCGATAAACTTCTCCACGTACCACCTCGCAACAGACACCGGGAGCCTCGAAGGACTTGTACTCTTTGAGATAAACGACACCCTCCTCCTCATCTACGGGGAGAGCACGACCCTGTCTGGTGACTACGGAACCGGGGGTTCGGGGATACTTGACGGGGTGTATGCCCTGCCGCACACTGCAGGGGACATTACAATGAACGGGTTTACCTCTGAAGGCACGATGTATCTTACGTATCATAACCAGACGATTGCCCTTGCGCCGGGAACGCAGTGGACGGATATCTCGACCGGCACCGAGGTTACCACGGCCTGCACCCTCAACAGGACCACGACAGACATCCTCACGTATTACGGGAATTACCAGAAATCCACCATAAAAAAGGCGAAGATAGTGGGGTAAACCGGGGATCCGGTACGTACCCGCAGATGCCGGGCCTGTTCACCAGCCGTGATATGCGAGCAGGAGCAGGATGCCGATCATAACGGCCTCCGCGATGCCGATCACCACCCACCGGTCCAGGTGCAGAAAACCGTAGAGCGTCACGGCCGGAAGCGGGGCAAGGGATAGGAAACGGGCTTTTATCTTCGGGTAGAAATCCGCGAAAAGCCCGGCGCCGACAAGCATCCCGATGATCCCGCCAAAGAGCGCATCGAGCGCTCCCGTCCCGGCCGCTCCTGCGACCGTCCCCGGGCAGAGCCCGAGCAGGGCAAACCCGGCGCCGAAGATGAGCCCGCCGATCATGTTCGACCCGAGAGACCCCGGGGAGACGTGCAGTTCGGCATACCCGAAATGAACCAGCAGGTGGACGCCGATCATGGCGACGATGACCGCGGAGAGCATCACTTTTACCACGATGAAATTTTCAAGCAGCAGCTGGCCGATAATCACGTTGTAATCCGTCACCCCGCCCTTCTGGAGAAGGAAACCAAACGCGATGCCGATACCAAGACCGAGCGCGATCTGGGCCTTCCCGTTCCGGTGCAGCCGGGTCAGAAGAGGCATGGCCGCATCACACCCCTGCGACATGGAATATTACAAACGCGGCAACAATACCCCCGATAAAAAAACAGGCGGCGGATACGATACTTGCGAGCGAGAGCTGGCTCGTACCGCTGATGCCGTGGCCGCTCGTACACCCGCCTGCCCACCGGGCCCCGAACGCGAGAATGATACCGCCGGCAAACGCGGCGAGAAGCCGGACGATAACGTTGTCGCCGAATGTGGTCGACCAGAGGCCGGGCACCCATGAGAGATGGAACTGGCCGGAGATGATAGCCGCGATGAATGCACCGATGATGATACCGGGCAGGAGCATCAGCACCCCGTCGACCCGGGGCGGGATCTCGCGGTAATATTCCTTCTTCTCTTCGAGATGGGGATCGACGGCTTTTTCCAGCAGCCCCCGTGCCTTCACGTAGGCCGAGGATGCCCCGAGGGGCCGGTTGCACAGCAGAAACGAGATGCAGACAAGCACGCCGATACCGGCGCCGGCTGCATAGGGCGACCATGTCGCCGGGAAAAGGATACCTGACATACGGGGGCCTCTTAAAATGTCCCGGACTGCCCGGGACAGGATACAAGATATCCCGTACGCAGCGCACATAAAGGTTTGTCAGGTGACATCAGGAGAATCGTTCACTTTCTCCCCGCGCACCCTGCTCCTTTAATACCCCGGCTCCGATGAATTCATTGCATATGATCCTGGGGAAAGGGGCGTATCTCAAGCAGCTGACTGCGGCAACGATGCAGATGAAGTCGGTGGAGGTGGGAAAAGAGATGACCGGCAGCTCCCCGCCCTCGGTCTTTATCGGGAGTTATAACTACCCGGACATCTACGCCGGGCCGATGATCACCCCCATGCACGGCGATACCGGCATCATGGACCGGCCCGAGGACTGGATCGCCTGTCACCGGACCCAGGAAGAGATCATCGGGTACCGGATGAACCTTGTCCGGGGCAAGCGCCTGACCAATGCCTATGACCTCGACAACCGGTTTGTCGACAAGCTCCAGGAGATCGTCCTTGCCGATAGTTCCATCGAGAGCGAAGCGGCGTTTGAAAGCGCCCCCGCAGGGTTCTCATTTTCCGAGGAGCACACCCCGTTTGGGCCGAGCGCCCCGCTCGAACGCTTCGAGATTACGGCACAGCGCTGGGACCGCTCCCTTGAGAAGGTCTACTACGATACCGACCTCCTCTCCCGGGAGGCAGTCCTCGGCCTCCACCGGACAGGGACGCCGTTTTCCACGATCCAGAAGGCGTTCTCGGCCGGGACCATGGGGCGGGGCGAAAACCGGCATCTTGTCCCGACACGGTGGTCGATTACGGCCTGCGACACGATGATCGGCGACAACCTGCTCTCCGAAGTGAAAAAGTGCCCGGTGATCGATACCTGGCGGCTGCATGAATTTTCCAGCCTCCACAACCGGTACGCGGTGCTCCTGATGCCGACTGCATGGCAGTACGAGTGGACCGAGGCGTTCCTGCACGTGCTCGGGAGCGAGGAGTACGTCTTCTCGGATTTCGAGGGGCACAAGAGGAAAACCGGCTACTCGCCGCTTGGCGGGTGCTATTATTCCTGCAAGATGGCGGTGCTCGAAGCACTCGCACAGGAACACCGGCAGGCCGGTGCCATCATCCTCCGGGAGGCGCTGCCCGGGTATGTGCCGATGGGCGTGTTCAATGTCCGGGAGAATGTCAGGAGCGCGATGCGCGAACCGGCAACCGAGTTCGAGGATATCCGGTCTGCACTTGCGCATATCTCCGGGACCTTTACCCTACCCGTCCAGCGGTTCATCACCGAGACCACGCTCTTAAAAGACAGTCTCCGGCAGCGCCAGTGTACCTTAAGCGATTTTGCCCTGCCCCGCTCCCCGCAGGAAAGAACAGATGGTGCGGCGGGGACGGCCTGACCCCGTATCGGTGCCGGACAATGATGACAACCGCGAACGGGAGGAGACAGTGAGCGAAAACCCGGACGTCACAGGTCAGCGGATCATCCTGCATGCGGATATGGACTGTTTCTATGCAGCAGTCGAGATGCACGACCACCCGCAGTATGCCGGAAAACCGGTCGTTGTCGGAGCCGACCCGCAGGGGGAAACGGGCCGGGGGGTGGTCTCCACCTGCTCGTATGAGGCCCGGGCGTTCGGGGTGCGGTCCGCGATGCCCATATCGCAGGCGTACCGGCTCTGCCCGGATGCGATCTTCGTTCGCCCCGATATGGCCCGGTACGTGCAGGCATCCGAAGATATTATGGAGATCCTCCGGTCGTCAGGGTTCCGGTTCCAGCAGGTCAGTATCGACGAAGCGTTTCTCGATGTCAGCCCCACCGGCAGTTTTTGTGCGGCGCAGAAACGGGCAGAAGAGCTGAAACACCAGATCCGCACCCAATGCGGGATTACCTGTTCGCTTGGTATCGCCCCGACAAAGATCGTTGCAAAGATCGCCTCGGATTTCCACAAGCCCGATGGCCTGACCGTTGTCGGACCCGGGGAGGTACCGGCGTTTCTCGCACCGCTTCCGGTCCGCAGGATCCCGGGGATTGGGGGCAAAACAGAGACGGAACTGCATGCGCTGGGGATACAGACCATCGGCGACCTTGCCGCATACGACGTGCAGGCCCTGATCGCGCACTTCGGGCGTTCCTCGGTGGTGCTGCACGAGGCAGCCCATGGCATTGACGAAAGCGAGGTCGTGGAGAGCGACGGGATAAAATCCATCTCAAAGGAGACGACCTTCGGGCAGGACACCAGCGATACGGGTGAAATTGTCGCCACCATGGAGGCACTCATCGGGGAAGTACACCGGTCGCTTACCGCAGAAAACCTGTATTTTAAGACCGTCACGGTCAGGGTCCGGAACGAAGAGTTTGTGACAATCACAAAGGCAAAGTCCCTGCCCCATTACCATAACGACGAGGCCACGATCCGGGCCTGTGCACAGGGGCTGCTCCGGGAACTCTATTGCGGCAGGAAGATCCGGCGGCTCGGCCTCCGGCTCTCGGGACTCAAAAAACAGGATGCCCGGCAGCAGACACTTTTTTGCGACTGATGGCGAGAGGAATGGTGCAAGGGACTATAGGATAAGCCTGAATTAAAAAGGGGATTTTCAGAGGGGTTACCTGTCCGGCCCCACGTTCTTTTCAGGGTGCGCGGGGCGGTTCTGCCGGTACAGGTTCAGTCCGGGTGGGGCCCTGTTTCGTTGGAAGGATCCCGAGGACAATCAGGGAGAACCCGGCTGCCACGAACGTCCCGATGACGGAAAGATACGGGTTGCCGGAAAAGAACGTCTCCCGCAGGGGATAGATCATAAACGAGATGGCAAAGAGGAGCGTCCCGGCAAGGGCCATCGGGTGCTCGGGAAGCGAGTGGTTGAGTCCCGTGATGATGAGCGAGCCGCAGGCAAAGAAGTAGAGCAGAATCATCAGCGCCTTATCGGTGATGCCTCCCGTGGCAAGGATGGCAAGCGGCACGACAAGCATCAGGAGCAGGACTGCGAGCAGGATCTGTCCCCGGACCTGCTTTCTCGGGTAGATGCGATTGTAAGCCGAGGAGAGCAGCAGGATCGCAGCGACAAAACCCATATCGATGAGGCTGGGAAAGGTAATGGTTCCTACACCGAGGAGCACAGCTGCATACCATGCAATGTCTGCAACGCCCCAGAGAGCAAACGCCCCGGTAGCGTAGAGCAGGCCGGTCCCACGACCGTGCCTGAAATAGAGCCAGAGGAATACGGCCGACCCGGTAAATGCCGTGATAATCTGGAGATAATTGCTCAACGACAGGTACTGGCTGGCGGGGACGATGAAAAACGCGAGAGCAAGGGCAGCGGCAATCCCGAGGAAGACCAAAAAAAGCCCGGAAAGGATGGATATTGTGGGGGATTGAAAAGGGGCAGAAGTGGGCGTAGCTTGTGCGGGCATGCTTTTTTTATAGGGTGTATAACGGGAAAAATATACGGGACTTACCGGGAACCTGCACAGGTTATCCGGTCCCGGGAAAAGAACTCCGAACGGTGTAACTGAAGGCCCCTGATGGATATGTTAATGATTCCTGACGCCGTTAATATATGGGGAGTTGTTGGTATAACCGATAATAACCAGAGAAAAGGGAACAACGAGTTCGATCCCAATGCAGTAAATCCTGACGGGACCCCATTTGTCCGGGTCAGGCTGCCCAAGAAATGGAACAACGAGATGTTTGGTTCCGCCGACCTGATGATGGGGGCAAACCATATCCGGGTGCGCTGTTTCGATGGGGTCACGCGTATGGGGAGGATTAAAGGAAAAATAAAAAAGCGTGTCTGGATCCGGGAAGGGGATACCCTGATTGTTGTCCCGTGGAGTTTCCAGGACGACAAGTGCGATATTATCTACCGGTACCTGCCGCCCCAGGTGGACTGGCTGCGGAAGAACCGGTATCTCTAATCCGCCGCTTTTTTCAGGGATTTTTGTAGTCGCTGGCAAAAAGTGCCGGCAAAACATTGCTTCATGGTCATGGACGACTAACTATCTTCTCATCTATGCTGACAAACGAGAAGAAGATCCGGTTGATCCGCGACCGGTTGACCCGAATCGGAATCGGGGAGCGGTGCATGAGCGATGATATGATTCTCGCATCATACAGTATCAATAACATCGGCCAGCTCTGCAGTGTCCAGAAACCCCGACAACCTCAGGCCTGACGCTCACGCTGATTTTTTCTAAAAGACCCCCTTTTTGGGAATGTCCTTATGCATTCCCTGCGCTCAAATTTACCGGTTTTTCCTGTGTGACCATCCAGAAGTACTTAAGCAGGGACAGCATGTTAACTATCACAGTTTTTTGACTGTATGTGAAAGCTATGTATGGATCATCCAATTTTGGCGGTCGCGGTCCCAGAGACTCCGGCCCACGTGAAATGACAAAGGTCACCTGTTCCGATTGTGGAAAAGAGTGCGAAGTACCGTTTAAGCCAACCGAAGGTCGCCCAGTGTATTGCCAGGAATGCCTGCCAAAACACCGCAAGCCCCGGTTCTAATTACATAAACGTATAATTTTTTCTTTTTTTTAAGACGTTTCCTGTCAGATCATTGGTAATCTGCTGATGTGGATAGTGCCCTTCTTTGCACACCGCAGGGTCGGGTCCTGTTTGTTTTGAGGGCTGTTTTTACCTGAAGAGTGCCTTCCCGGTCATACCTGGATCCCGTTGAGGAGCCAGATCTGCGCATTGAGCAGGGCGGCAAAACAGCACCACAAGAAGTACGGCACAAGGAGCCATGCCGCCGGCGCGGAGATGCGCCGGAACGAGATCGCGATTGCTGCGATGAGGAGAATGAGGAGCAGGAGCACGACGAGGGCGGCGGCTATTGCGTGGAGGCCGAAGAAGACGACCGACCAGAGGAGGTTGAGGGCGAGCTGGGCGAGAAAGAGCAGGGCACCCTGCCGGACCGGGGGGTGTTCTGTGCCCTCTCTGAGGACAAGGTAGAGCGAGATCCCCATCAGGATGTAGAGGAGGGTCCAGACCGGAGCAAAGATCCAGCCCGGCGGGTTGATCGCGGGTTTGGTGAGCCCGGCATACCAGCCGGGGATGCTTCCTGCCGTGAAGTACGAGCCAATGCCCCCTATGATAAGGGGGATGGCGATGCAGAGGACGGGCAGGAGCCGGGTGCGGTACCGGGAGATGTCCATGAGTGTACCGGGGCGTCCCCGGGTGATGAAGGTGATGGTGGAGGCCGGCCGGGAAATGTCGGGGGAATGGCATACTGACCCGACCATGACAGGCCCATTTAGCGGGAATGTCCCGGTGATTACGTAAAAACGATATAGGATTACCCTTCATCTCTCACCGGGACTGTTGCCGATTGACTGATACTCTTCCTGAACGATCACAGATCAAAAAAGAACTGATCGCTTTCCTGATCCTCACGTTTGCCGTGACGTACCTGTTTGAATTTGGGGTGTATTGTATCGCAGGCCCGTACACACAGACCTCTGCAAACGTATGGAACCCGACGCTTCCCATGGGGATGCTCATCCCTGCACTGTCCGCCATCGTGTGTATGATCTGGTTTAAGTCAAAGGCGGTGACCCGGGAGACCCTTGTTGTCTTCGGGTTCTTCGTGCTGGGTGTTGCCGCGTATATCCTCGGGGTTGTGTATTCGGTTAACGCCCTCCTGTATATCGGCCCGCTCGGGATGCTGGCGATCATCGCCCTGAACGTAAAAAAGGAGTGGCGAAAGGGCCTTGTGGCCGCAAAACTCTCGTTTGGGAAAAATTTCCGGTACTACTTGATCGTTCCGCTGCTTCTCCTCCTCGTGCTTATCCTTTCGTACAGCCTGAATTACGGGGCCGGCTTTGGGGCCCCGGCAATAGAGTATAGCCCGGGACTGTTCATGGCGATCTTCCTCCCGGGCCTTGCCATGAGTTTTTTTATCGGCTGGCCGGCATTTTTCGGGGAGGAGTTTGGGTGGCGGGGGTATCTCCAGGACCGGCTCTTTCCCCTGTTTGGGGGATATAAGGGGGTGCTCGTCCTTGGTGTGATCTGGGGCTTGTGGCATAGTCTCCTCATTGCACTCGGGTATAATTACCCGGGGCAGCCGGTTCTCGGGAATGCGATGATGATCCTCTTTACCGTCGTCATGGGGATTATCTTCAGTTACGCGGTCTTAAAGACCGGGAGCATCTGGATTGCCGTCCTTCTCCATATGATTGTGGATTTTACCGATCCGCTGGCCGTATCCTACCTCTCGTCAACAACCGAGCCGCTCCTGAGTTTTGGCACGGGTCTTTTCGGGATCGTGATTTTAGGGATATTTGCCCTCGTGCTCCTGCGTTCAAAGGTCTGGACGACCGATCCGGCCGTCCTCCCCCTGGGATCGGAGGGAGGGGACGCGGGGAAGAGCTGAACAGGAAACCGGCCCGGTTCCGGAAAGAATCACTGATTTTATTTTTCGCTTTTTTTTTAGACCGGATCGCACATGGGGGGGAGGGGGTACTCCCCCACCCCCCTCCCCTTCTTTCATTCAAAGTGGGGGTCACCCTCCCCCCCATCTGTCCGGGCAACAGGGGGGCACCCCCTCCCCCTCCGGTTCCGGCCGGGCAATCCGCGACAGTTCACAAAAAAACCGCACAACACCACCCGCTCGTCGGGGGTTCCACGCGAACCACAGGATACGGCCATGCAGAAAAGGTGCCGGATGCGGACAAGGAGGGGGAGGGGGTACTCCCCCACCCCCCTCCCCTTCTTTCGTTCAAAGTGGGGGTCACCCTCCCCCCCATGTGCCGGAGCAAGTGGGGGGTATCCCCCCTGCCCGGGTACGAGAAGAAGATCGCCCGCCGCCTCGTAAAGTACTGCGACCTCGCCATGACATTTACGTGCGGGATCTTCGGGCTCTTTTTTTAGAGAGAAAGCACCGATTCACCTGATCGCCGGTTTTGGGATGCATACTGCGGGCGCCCGTGCCGGGAGCGTATCGCCCGCCTCTTCTCGTATACATCGGTGACCGCCGGTCCGGTCGTGGCTGGTATGTGCCTGTCACAGATTGTGAAAAAACGGCTCCGCGTAGATGCTCTGATGGCGTTATGCGATGAACCGGAGGCACGGCTCAAAGAGCGGGCGGTGGTGCCGGGGCGGTAGTGATGCAGGTGGCGGGATGAAGGAGTGGGTGGGAGAGGATCACACTCTTGTCCCTTTCTCAATGATCCTGATAAAATCCACGAATGCAAACATCTGGTAGCGCTCTTTTCCGGTAATTTCCTGCAGGATTCCCAACACAACCATTCTGTTGACCAGCTTGTTTGCGGCAACCGGACTGATCTTCAGTTTATCCGCCACTTCCCGAATCGAAACGGTCGGATTATCGAATAACAGATCGAGTAACTGGATCGCATGTGTGCCACCCACCTTATTCTCGATGAGTTTTTTAATCGAATTCTCCTTTAACGCGATAATCTCCCGTGCCGACTGGATCGCATTCTCTGATACTTCGATGACCCCTTTTAAGAAAAATTTTAGCCAGGCTTCCCAGTCATCATGGAACCGTACCCTGTTGAGGTGCTCCGCATATTCGGGTTTGTATTTCTTGAGATAGAAACTCAGGTACAGCAGGGGTCGCGACAGCGATTTTGTCCAGTAGAGATAGTAGGTGATGAGAAGCCGGCCCATCCTCCCGTTGCCGTCAAGGTACGGGTGAATGGTTTCAAACTGTGCATGGATCAGTGCCGTTTTGATAAGGACCGGCAGTCTGTCTTTTTCCTGGATGAACGCTTCGAGTTCACGCATGAGCTCTTCGATCTTTTCCGGAGGTGGAGGAATAAAAGCCGCCTGAAAAATCGACCCTCCCGGAGTTCCCAGAAAATTCTGTTTGTCTTTGAATTTCCCGGGATTCTTATCCGAACCCCGTGTCCCGGTAATGAGCGTCTTATGGGACTCGTTGATCAATACAAGATTCAGGTCGTCTTTCCGAAGTTGTTCAATACCAAAATTCATCGCCCGGATATAGTTGATAACTTCCCGTATATCCCGGATATCCTCCTTTGGCTTGAGGTTCGCCTCGAACTCCAGCACGCCCTGAAGCGAAACCTGCGTCCCTTCAATCTGGGCAGAGAGCAGCGCTTCCTTCTTCACGTACATTGCAACAAAGATATCGGGATTCGGGAGAACTTCGGTAACCCCGTCAAGACGGGCCAGGGCCGCATCGGCTTTTGAAAGGAGGAAATGCAGCTCGTCATCGTATACAATCTCCGGCGGCAAAGGATTCGGGATGAATACATCATACCCTCGATCAGATCGGACAAGTTCCCCGGCTTTTCTTCCCATAATTCACCCAAGTTCCTACAACTAACTATACACTTGGTTCATCTACAATAAAACCACGGTTCTAAGTTAACTGGGGTTTACTCAATCGTGCACAAAATGCTCTGCGTATACGATGTAGATACTTAGAAGAGGTTTCTTTGCGTAAGTAACCCGGGACGTAATCAAGAGCCGGGAGTATCAATACCCGTCAGAGTCTTTTCGCAATTGTTAAAAAACCCCTAAAATCATGCGAAAATGTAAACGGCCCGATTTTAGATTATTTTGTTGGAGTCAACAAAATGGTCGTGCTCATCCCGTCTCCCACCCACCCCTCCGCGGGTCAATCAGATAACTCGCAGATTATACCCCTCCGGCCCCACACAAGCCCCCAATTCCCCCAATAACCTCCAGATTTTTCGAATCCACCGCAGAGCATACACCATGAAATATCCCTGATAATAATCCCAAATGACCCGGGATTTCTGCACACGGACAACGAGACAGATCGCGAAGCCCGGGTACGAGAAGAAGATCGCCCGCCTCTTCTTGTATATGTCGGTGACCGCCGGTCCGGTCGTGGCTGGTACGTGCATGTATTAGATAGTGCGAAAACTGATCGCGCACCGCTTTGATTAACGGGTGATGGTTTCTGGTAAGGGGCCGGGGCTGTCGATCTCTTTTCCGGCCCGGCGTTTGAAACGTTTTACAGATAAGCGGATGCGCTCTTCCCCGCATCGCATGACAAATGCCAGAATTTCAGAGGAAGTAAAGCACCGTAGGGAAGACACAAGAACAACCCACGAGGACGTGATTGCACCGGGCGCGAGGGTATCCGGTGCCACGTACAACTACCGGATTAACCCCCGGGATTTCCCGGCACGAATGATGTAATGCGATGAGCGCCGCCGATTCACCCCGGCCAGCACAAGACCGCTTGCCCCCAACACAACCAATCTTTCATTAACACAACCTCACATGTGAAATAATCCACAATGAGCCCCGGTTCTATAATTCGGGCTTTAAATACCCAGATTTTCCGAATGCTGTTTCGAAACCTTTTAATCAAGATCTCACTAATTTTACACTAACCACAAAGAGTTTTAACTCGATGTGCGTGGCATTGCATTTTGAATACTCTCGTGCATTCGCACGCAGGGAGGAGGCTAAAT
>Ga0172381_10000183_pt1 | contig 76241 bp, 67 predicted proteins | sample Leawel6488metaG_FD_119754 | JGI IMG/M metagenome (GOLD analysis project Ga0172381, IMG submission 119754) | Leachate microbial communities from a municipal landfill in Southern Ontario, Canada - Leachate well 64-88 metaG | ecosystem: Engineered > Solid waste > Landfill > Unclassified | place... | reverse complement strand
CGAGGGCGGTCCCCATAACCTAGTCCTCTTTAAGGATAAGGATGGGAGTATAGAGTTCAGAGGGTTTAAGAGAAGGCCTAATTGGTTCTTTAGGCTCATGCAGAAGCTTATACTAGGTTTCATCTGGGAGAAAGAACAATGAAGATCAAAGAACTACGTGAATACATCAGTGATCTAAGCGACGACATGGAAGTCCGCGTATTAGCCTACTCCTCAAAAGACGAGGGTAGCCTCTACGCTGACCTGCATCTGGAGTTAAATACCGACTCAGGTGGGGACGCCGCCGAAGAGCAATTCCTAGGTATAGTTGCAGAAGACTTTAAGAATGTGTAAGTAAACGTTTTTGTACGAAGTACTGCAAAGGAGACTCTAAATGCTACATGCTCTAGTGATAAGTGCGGTCTGTATAGGCGGCTTTCTAGTAGGAGTGAGGATACAGGAGTGGCGGGAAAAGCGCGAAGCGAAGAAAGCGCGTGTTTATGTGAAGGGGTACTGTCCTTGCTGTGGGGCAACCTGGGAGGCAAGAGAGAAGCTGCCTTGTCCTAACCCGGACTGTACTGGTCAGGACCCTGAGGTCCCTTCGGAGGGGCGGTAATGGCGAAACCTGTTTATGACTATGGGTTCCCATTTGACCATTCGGACTGCTTTGTAGAGGTCCGGGTCTATAGGAAGCATAAGGATATGTTGACTGCAGCGCGGAGGCAGGAACAGAAGAAGCTTGCCCATAAGCAAGATCATCCTGCCAATGAGATGGGTTGCCATATACCGCGCCCAGCTAAGTGGATCCGGAAGAAGGGTGTGAAGAACGCACCCTGGGAGTTAGTTACCAAGAGAACAGGGATCATCTTCTTCAACCTTGAGAGCCTACGGGGAAAGCATGGAGTTATCACTGTACTGCATGAGTTCCTACATGCTGCGTCCTGGTACGCAAGGAACCGTTACTGCTCGAGGAAGAGGAACAACCTCCTGGAAGAAATGGAAATGGAGGAGAAGTTCGCCGACTGTGTAGGGTGGCCTATGCAATGCTTCTATAAGGAAATGGTTAAAAAGGGGTTGTTAAAGAAGCCAGTCAACGTGGAGGATAAGAAATGAGTAGAGTAGATGATAAGCATCTGACCAGCGACCAAGTGGTTACAAACTGCTATAGGGAGTTGACATTCTACAAGGCTGCTTTTGATAAGAAGACTGAGGGACAGGCTGTTGATATGACCTATGGTGAGTTGCGCCGGGCTATCCGTATCCTTAGGGATATACTGGGTTGCGGGTGGCACCATGATAGTGATATGTATCTGGGCGGCGACTACTATGGTCGCTATCCTGACGAGGATTAATAGTGGCCGCTATAACCTCATCTAATAATCTGCCTGTAAGGCCGCAGCCCGCAGAAGAGTCTAATAGACTCACTCGGGCCTATGCGCGCCTACCTGATCTGGGTATCGAGGTCCACCGCGAGGGAGAGACTGCCGCCCTTGAGACAATTATGCCTAGGGCTGTAAGTTACTCTATGTCCAGAGAGAGAATGCCGATCTCTGTAATGGGATCTATGGATCCTGCAATGTTCACGAGGAGTCAACCCCGCATTACTGGGAGTTTGGTTTTTGCAACCCGCTATCAGTGGCATGGAGTACCTGGCGTGAACGATCACTGGGACATCCATCTCCATGGTCGTAATGATGCGGGCGGCCCCACTAGTATGAGCCTATTGGGCGTTGTTGTTACAGACATTTCTTATGATAGTACCGAGCAAACCTATACTGCTGACTTTGTGTGTAGAGAGGTGAGCGGTTGGCACTCTAATATTGGTGGCGGGAATCAAATAGACCTCATGACAATGATGGAGGCGGCTAGAAACGTGATCGATCAATACGGTACTCCCAACACTATGATCCTGAACCCCCAGGCCTATGAGGCCTTGATGAAGATATACGCACCTGCCATGGAAAAGAAGGTAGAAGAGCCCCCTAAAGTAAGGAGATCTACTCTTAGAGAGATCGTCGACTAGAGACGTTATAATATGGGTGTACCCACCTGTGCTCCGCAGAGGAGTCCTCCCATGCAGACCCACGCCCTAGCCATAATGGTACTATTCATAGAGTCCATTGCCAATGATCATTGTGACGAGAACTGTGAGTATAACTGCTACCACCAACAAGCTCAAGACGTGATGTATCAGTTAATCTCAGGCGGTAAGCTTAAAGAGTTGGAATCGAAGATCGAACAGATCGACGCAGCTGAGAGAGGTAAGAGAAATGATCGGTGATGAATTCAAGCCTTCAACTAAAGTACTCGTAATGCAGCGCCACTTCTATGATGGAGTCAAGCTTGATCTTGAGCGTATCAAGACAGCTATGACTGTGCAAGAGGCGCGCAACCTCGCCGATGCTCTTCTCACCAAGATGAAGGCTAAGTACGATGGCACTCAGGGACCAATAGTGAGAGGACTACCCAATGGAAGAGGTTAAGTTTCAGGAATGCGCATCGGGAGAAGGTCATGATTTCGTTATTGACCGGCCCGATCTTAGTGGCGGCCTCATAAGTACTTGTACTAGATGTAGTATACATGTCGATCATAAGGGAACGGTTCTGAGTGACGATATGGTTAAGATGATCGTGGATGAATATAATGAGCGCCATGGTAAGCCACCCGAATATTATGGGGTCTGTCAGAGGTTCTGTCAGACCGATACATTGTCTCCGTCCTGGGCAGCTAAAGAAGATGATGTTCTCTATAGAGGAATTGCGGATCGTGAGCGCCTTACAGCTGCTAAGTTGATCAAGATACTAGAGAAGCTTCCTCCTGACACTGAGATCTGGCATACTGAGTATGCAGGCCCCCAGTTCGGGATGGCCGAATTCCCGACAGAACTTGTTGAAGTGCTTGAAACAGCTAATTTCCCAAGAGAGTCTTCGAGTAAGGTTGTAGTCCTACACTAGGAGCTACTATGACATCCAAGAGATTTGAAGATATCGTTACCAAGGCTATTGAACTGGCTCGTTGGGTAATGAATCCCCAAGGCAGAATAACTGTCAAGTTTGTCAACTATGCATCCGAGAATGGTGATGAGGCCTGGGTGGCGTGCCTACCACAAAAGGGACGGTATGAGATATGCTTTAGGGTCCCAGATGACATCGAGAGCATGCCCGATACTCTAGAAAATGAAGCCAGGATTGCCTCTGTGGCTTTTCATGAGGTCACACATATTATACAAGACCCATTCACAGAGATGCTCAAAGATACACTCAGTGAGAATCAACAAGAGACCATCGAAGAGCGCTGGGCCTATAATGTCATGGATCTTATGATCTGGTGCATTATTAAGGCCGGGGCATTGACAAACTAATGCCTAAAGATGATAATGATACTCCAAAGGTTATGTACAATACGTAGATCGTTTCTGGAGAGGACGATCAGTGATTTACTGCTACATCTTAGGAACTAGTCAACTTAAAGGTCCTGGAGGGACTTTATGGCATTTACCCAAGTGTCCACACCCCGGATGTACTTACAAAGCCTGCCCGCATCATCTTCCTGCACAGAATCACTATCGGCAATTAGCCAAAGAGACTGTAATGGGCGCAGCCGAGAGGATGATGAATAATGAGCTCGAAAACATCAGCATCAAAGAGCTCACTCTGGAGTTTGGCAAGCCGACTACTGGAACCAGTAGAGAAACTGAGGCAAAGAGTTCTGACAACCAGAGCTCAGGAGATAGACCGCAAGATACAGGGAGTACACGATGCAATGGAGAGAGCGTCGCACCGCTTCATAGGGGACCTGCCTCGTCCTCCAGCCCAGCAAGCATCGGAGTCGCAGGCTCATCCAGTGATGATAGTAGTAGAGAGTCCGGAAGGACCGGGGTGGTCGGGATTCTCGGGGTACTCCGGAGCGACAGGCCGCTCGGGATACACGGGGTTCAATTACCCGGACAACCAGGAGATAGCAGTATCGGGGTACTTGCCAACACCGATGTGGGAAGTAGGAGTGACTCCTCTCCCATCGGGAGTTCTGCCCCAAGTGGAGTCGCAGGAATCGCAGGTCGATCCATACATGAGGAAACCAATAAAGCCAGGTCCTCCTCCCTTGCGGACCTTAGTAGATTAATCGCCGTTCCGACTGCAAAGTCGGTAAACAAAACTATAGAGAAAGAGCTGGAGGTAGCTTCCATGTCAGACGTAAAGAGAACACTAGATATCGGCATCATCGGAGTTGGGGGCTGCGGCAACCATATCGCTGATGTGTTTGCCGAGGTCGGATATGACACCATGGCTGTCAATCTAACCGATAGGGACTATGAGACCTTGAACTTCATCCCTAAGGATGAAAACTCTAGGATTCAGTTAGTTCTAGGCGCAGGTGGCGCCGGCAAGAACCCAGATGTAGGAGCACAAGCAATTAATGAATACGCAAACACGCTTCTCAAGAAGATCCAGCGCAAGTTCAACAACAAGGAATTCATCTTCGTGGTTGCTGGACTTGGTGGAGGAACCGGTACTCTTGGCGGTGTCTTGGTTGCTGAAATCGCTTCAGCGCTTGGCATCCCTGTTGGAATGATCGTTACCCTTCCAAGAACGAACGAAGGCACTGACGAGAAGGTAAACTGCCTCCGTGGCCTAGAGAAGATCGCGAACTACAAGGGCATTCAGTCTATTGTAGTAGTTGATAACCAGCGCGTTACAGAACGCCTGAACCAGAAGACCTCAACAGACTTCTGGAGAACAGCTAACCGCGAGATCGTTGATCTCTTCGATAGGTTCAATCAGTTGTCTTCTATGGCAACCGAAACAGCCTTCGATGCCGAGGACTATAAGAAGTGCCTGATGACTCCGGGCTTCTTAATCCTAGGATCCTCGGAGCTCGATCTCGAAAGTGGCGCTGAGCCTGCAGATCCCGCCGCATACCTAACCAAGGCTGTAGAGAAGATCCTTAATGGCTTACTGGCCTCGGGATTCGATCACAAGACAGCCATTCGTGCGGCTGGTGTTATTGAGAAGCCTATCGGCTTTGATTACGCCCACGCATTCGAAGAGAACCTATTCAACTCAATCAAACAAGATATCGGCTCTGGCGGACTGAACCGAGGCATCTATACCACAGAGGTAAAGAAGCTAACGATCAATACCATGCTAGCTGGTATGCGTCTGCCCGAACAACGCATCAAGGATCTTGTTGAAGAGGCAAAGAAAGAAGCCTCTGAAATGAGCCAGAAGATCACTCAGCGTCAGACCGAGCAGGTCAAGATCGAACTGCCAGCTGACATGGGTATTATCTCTGGAACTCCGGGAGAACGCCAAGTCGGTGGATCGGAACTGAATCAGACTGGAATGCTTGGACGCAGGAGAGGGTAAAGAAGCAAGGACGCCCTCTTGGCCGTCCACGGGGCTGTGTCTAGTTACTGTCCTCCAGCAGTGGCTTGATGCGGATTATGATATCCAGCAGCCCCGATTTTAGGCAATACCAGTAATCCATTGAAATAAGGCCCATTTGTTGTTAGTTGCCAATCAATATCTATGAGGTTCTAGAAATGGGAAGACGCTCGACTCTAATGCCGATTACGCCGGAGGGAGTAGGCATACTTAGAGAGATGATCTTATCCCGCACTCCCGTTTTAAGTATAGCAGAGCGCCTTGGCTGGCCTTCGCGTCGTAGGACTACCCTTTATCTCCATATCGCTCGGGCCCTTGGTCAGTCTGTCTCATCATACCGGCAGCAGGTACTGCGCCCGCAAATCCAACACGCGTTGGAAGAGGGGTATTCTATTAAGAGTATAGAGAAAAGAATTGGCTATGGGAGAGAATCCTCATACCGCATGCGTAAGCAATGGGGGCTAAGAAAAACGCACAAGCGGTGTAAAACGTGCGGAGTGCCAGTCCTTATCATAAAGGGCAGCCCTAGGGGTACCTTCTGCCAAGAATGTAGGATACTAGACGGTAGAAAAAGGGCTCGCAAATGGTATGCGGCACATCGGGAGAAGGCTCTCGCATATGCGAGACAATTAAAACCACGCCTGCGTAGTGTCCTACGTTCTAGGTTGTGGAGCGCCCTAAGGTGGCACCTGGGTCATCGCGGGCCCAATGTGCGCAAGACATCCTCCGCAGTTAGAGATCTTGGTTGTACTATCGATAAACTCAAAGAGCATCTTGAGTCACGTTTCCAACCCGGAATGCATTGGGGCAATTGGGGGCGTGGCAATGGTAAGTGGCAAATAGATCACATTCAAGAACTACACCAGTTTGATATGTCTGACCCCAAACAGCAAAAGGCTGCCTGCCACTACACTAATCTACAACCCCTATGGGCCCTAGATAACCTACGAAAATCAATTGGCTTGCGAAATAGGCCTAGAAAAGGGCCTTAAAGCTTGTTATAATAGGAATGAAATATATGCATAGCAAGAACTTTCTGCTTGCCCTCACCAAGTTGCATGCCCTTCTTGATGAGATCAACAAGGGCAATGACCCCTACTGCCAGTTCTATACACTACGCAAGATCAACGGCTCTGGCTGCGAATACTTAGATCCTATATCTAAGAAGGTTGTACTAGCCGATTCCATTGAGAAAGCTCTTCAAGCATTCGTCGACGAGTTCCATAGGAGATAAGAAATGCCAGATGAAGAGAAGCAGATCACAGCCCTTCCGCAAGAAACCTCACCGCTTCTAGCCAGAGCTATCGAACTACAGCGGCAGTCCAACTCTAGCAAAGAGATTCTAGCTGATCAGATCCGTGAAGCCTCCAACCAGCTTAGGGTTATGGAGAATGGGCATCATGCTGCGGCCCCCATCCTGTGCGCTGGTGCCACCTGTCCCATGCAGAGGACGTGTCCTCTCTTTAAGGCCGGCTTTACTTACATGGTAGGCAAGCAATGCCCCATTGAACAACATCTTCTAGCCCTATGGACTGATAACTATGTAACTACACTGCAAATCGATTCTAATAACATGGTCGAGAAGAACCTAGTAGCCGACCTAGCCAAGATCGATCTATTTAACATGAGAGCATCTAACCGATTAGCCTATGAGGACTTTGTCACTCGTCAAGCAGTCGGAGTCACCGACGATGGTGATGTCCAGTTCCGCGATGAACTATCTGTTGCAGCTCAGTGGGAAGATATGCTCTACAAGAGAAAGCTCAAGCTGCTCGATGCACTACTAGCTACACGTAAGGCTATCGCAGAAGTCGGCGCCGGGACAGGCACCGATCCCTCAACCTCTGTATCACGAGTTCGTGGCATTCTAGAGCGCAAGAAGAAGGCGCTTATCATAGAAGCCGAGAACGCCGCAGCGGAGGCTGCTAAGCCAGTCCAGCAGGACTAATCATGCCTATCGCCCAACAGACAAACATCGGACAGGGCGAAATTGCTCCAGGCCGTACCCCCTACCGCCACTATGAGTCCTCAAGTCTAGCTGCTAGCCTCGGCGCTGGTTGGCGCGGTCGCTCTATGTTCATGGGGGAATCCTACGCCCCTAAGATCAACCCAAACTTCTATAGTCCGGTAGCGCCTACTGGCCAACCTCTCAACTATGAAGTCCGCAATAAGACCCGTCAACAGTCATCGATCCAAACCATCTTTAATTATAGGTCTCCTAACTGGCAAGGAATATCTCCCACTGGTTCCCTCTATGGAGCTATCCATCCGGGCAACAGGGGCATGGCTACGGGTATTATACGCGGCATGACCGACTTCTTGGGGAAGTTCAACATTGGCGGCTTCCTTAGGAAGGCAAAGGTGTTATATGAAAGTCCGGACATAACTAACACGCTGGGGCTACTTTTTGGTGCCGAGGGCGGTGGGACCTATCCTAAGCATATGCTCAACAAAATGAAGGATACTAACTTCGCTGAGAAACTTCAGCCCCTAATTGGTATTCGTAGTTTGTTGGCTGTAATTCCAGATAAGACGAAAAGAAAGGCTGAAACAAAAGCAGTAAGAGAGTTATTAAGAGGAGTTAACCAGACAAAACGAGCCATTAAGTATAATAATGACAATAACTTGCCGGCAGTAATCTTTGGAAGCCCAACGCTTGGCGCGACACCTATGGGATATGAGCATGAGTTATCACATGCCGCTGACTTTAGAAAGATGATGTTGGGTAGTGACAAATTTGTTCGGGATACAGAGAAAGCTTTCGGCGAGGTACCAGAGGAATTTATGAGCTTCCTCGGATCGAAGAGTTCATCATATAAGGACATGGATAAGGATCAACTTGTTTCTGAGTTTGCTTCATACTCAATGAGTAATACATCAGAGATGATATCCTCACTTTCAGATGTTCCAGGTGCCTTTGAGAAAGTCTTTAGAGCCCGGAAATATGCTAGAGATAATGCTGCCGGGGTTTTACGCGAGTTAAGAAGTATGATGAAGAACAGCATGGGTAACAACCCTGCTTCCAAGGATTTGGGTCCTTGGCATTCTCCCACTAACCCATTTGATGCTATGGATATAGGTAAGCAAATAGCCAACTCTGCTCATCGTCGCTCAATGGCTAGAGATCTTGTCGGGATGCTCCTAGATCCGAACACTAATCAGATAGGTCTTGATATTGAAACCACTGGTGTCAAGACTGCTCTAGAACGCATGTCTACGAGTGGTGTTCTAGCGGCCGAGTTTCGCCAACAACCCAATGCTGTTGCTACTGAGTTCTCCGTTGTTTCTCGGGCCATGGGAGAGACCCATGGTTGGAGCAGGTACACAAGTGAGAGTCTATTAAAGAGATTAGCCGATACATCGATCGATCCCAAGGGCGCCGAGCTCTTTGCTGGGCAACTAGAACGATATAGTAAGTCATCTGCTGTTGAGCAAGGCTACTCCGCACTCAATATACTGCGCGGTGTCATCCCCGAACATATCCAGCCAGGCAAGAGAAACGTCATCTGGGCCCAGGGCCTAGCGGGCTTCGATATGAAGGTTCTTATGGAAATGGGAGCAATAGAGTCAGGAGCAATATCCAGAGCTGACATCGCTGCTCTCAAAGCGGGCGGCCCCATGACGGCTTCAGTCTATGAGAGTGTTGCTCAGAAACTTGGTGGCTTCTATAACGAGATCTATGCAGGATGGCAACGAAAGGCAGGTCCTCAAGGACAAGTCATTCTAACAGATGCGCTAGGACAGTTAATTGGCAAGAACAAGCTTGGAGGAGTTGACGCACCTGAACTTCCGGGTCTTGTTACTTCGGCTGGAGAGACTGCTTATGGAGCAGGTTACTCAAGGGGGCTATGGTCCGAATACTCCAGAGGGTATCTCCCAGGAGTCGAGGAGAGCTGGATCAATGAGCTAGGAGAGTGGTCGGGTGGTCGTCACGCAGGAGCTAAAGGTTCTAACGTAGAGTCTATCTTACGATACTTAGATTATGGCAAGACTCCCGAAGAGGAGGCATTCATAGCCTCACTTCACGGAACAACTCCCGACGTGAGAGCCGAAACGATAATTCAACAGAGACTCGGCGAGAAGATGAACTATCTCGATGAAGCTGTACACCAAGGTCGCTTCGACATCCTAAAGTTAGAAGAGATGAAGTTCAAGCTCATCCAGCGCAGTGCAGCCAAGAAGGACCTATCGAGACTAGAGTCGGCTCTAGCGGCAGCCCGAACTAGCGGTAACACTAAGAGGGTCAAGTATTTAGAAAGTTATGGCGGTAAGAGCCTATGGTCAAGTATAATACAAAGTACTGAGAGCCTAGAGTCAGAGTATGCCGCCGCAGTTAAGTCAACTCCCAAATTAGTAACCAGGATAGCCGAGTCTACTGTAAAGCCTAGCTTCTGGAAGGGTCTTGGTAAGGCCCCTGTTGGTAGTAAGGTTCTAGTAGGTGGTATCACCGGCTTGGTAGGCTGGGGCCTCCTAGACGCCGTCTTTGGCAACCATAGGGTCCATGAAAGGCATATATCCAAAGATTCTCGTAAGCGTAAGGATATATCGGATAAACTGAGGCAACAGCACACAACTGGCATGATGCATGTACTTGACGGGAGTGCCATAGGTCATGGTAAGATGATGTCCAGGATTGGGATTTAAGAGCCCATCCATGTTAAGATTCCCTAGGAGGGATCTGCAATGAAAAGACTGCTATCGGCCTTTACTGGCTTCATTATCAGACTACTCCTATCATGCCCAAGGCTACTGTAAAGTACCATTTTGGTCCCCGTAAGGACCTGTGCAATATTGAGTTCCGCTCCTCATGGGAAGCGAACTTCGCTAGGATACTAAACCTACTTGGTGTGCAATGGGAATACGAACCTAGGAGATTCTATTTAGGTAGTACAACCTACTTGCCAGACTTCTCCCTGCTAAGCGATAATCCCTGGGGAGTAAAGTGGATCGAGATCAAGGGTCTCTGGCATAAGGGTGACAAGAAGAGGATCAAGCTCTTCGTGAATATGTATCCTGACGAAACGATCAAGGTGATCGCCGGCAAGGAGTACAGAAAGCTAGCCAAGAAATATGGCAAGCTTATTCCTAAGTGGGAAGGTCTTTACATGGCGAAGTCAAAAGGCAAAGGTAAAAAGGGCGGGTGCTAATAATGAATGATGAGAAGGATTTATATACGCCCCTCGATAAGGGTTCAGTGCAGAAAGCAATGAACCTTCAAGCTGTTGTCAAGGGTCAGAAGGTTTTTAAGTCGAAGTTCGAGACCGGACAGTCAGATCCTATGGCGAAGATCGCCCAGGCCGCTGCCGATCACTCTGTTGCTTCAGGTAAGAAGAAGAAGTAAAGAGTCTATCAACCGGGTGGTAGTCAAGAATCGCCGGATTTATGTGTGAATATATTAAACAGTATTATGATACTTGCCGCGGGCATCCGCGGCTAATTTAGGAAGGTAGTGCTTACGGAGGCGCGAAGTGGGAAGAGGCCTAGGTAGATTAAGCGCTAAGTGGCTTGGTGTAGCGAGACGCGGTGGAGACAAGCTAGTCTCCAGTAATGTAGCCCGCATCGGCATTATGGGTGGTGGCGCTGCCCTATGGGGAGCAACCCGATTCTCTGATAGTGATAGTATTCGTGGCCTTGGAAATGTCGGCCTTATGGGTGCTGCGGGATTTGGTGCAGCATGGGGAACCAGAGCTGGCGGACTATGGGGGCCTGGCAAATTTAAGGGTATGTCAACAGCTGGACGAGGTATTGCTTCTGCCGCTAGAGCCAAAACTAGTAGGCCTAGCCTAGGACAGCGTATTCGTGGAATTGGTGATAGCATTAACTCGTTTATCAATAAGCCAAATATGTTGGGAAGAAACTTCGATCGTACTGCTGGAGAGTCCTCGGCCAATCTGGCCGCCATAGTTCGTAAGTCTAATATTCCCGATGCCGCTTGGGATAGTGGTCGGTTGCCCTCTCACATAACGGGTCGTCGCACTACGGATCGCATGATGATGGCTAGAGCTAGACCATTCCTCGCACAAGCAAGAAGTGCTCGTACAGCTGCTATTGAAGGTGGGCGTGTCCGCAATCTGGGCCAACAACTAAAGTCGCACTTCAGGTAAGGAGTTCATAATGAGAGTACCCAATATGGATGGGGCCTTTAGTGCACTTGGCAATCTATCTGGCAAAGTGTGGGGAGCAGCCTCCGTATATGATGCTGGCATCTCTAGTAACATAACTCGATATGGGATTATGGGTAGTGCCGCAGCAGTAGGACTTTGGGGAGCCTCTGGTGACGATGGCCTCTTCTCAGCAAGAGGTGCTATCGGTGCTGCTGGCTTCGGCATTGCCGGCTTTGCTGGCATGGGTGCACTGGCAAGGTCGAAAGCGGGTGCGTCATGGAATGGAGCCGTAGCAGAAGTAATGGGCTCGATGGGTCCCCATAATCGCTTAATGCAACCTACTCCATTTATAAGAGGATTCTCTCGCGGAGGAGAGATCGGCTCTGCATGGATGGCAAAGTCAAACCTATCAAGTGTAGTCCCACGCGCCGAGAAATATGTTGCAGGTGGTATTGCAGCGGGCCAACGACTTCGAGACACGCGTCTGTAAGAAGAATAGATAATCATGAACAGCATCTCCTCTCCATTTATGGATCAATCTGCTGTCCCGGAAGTAGTAGAAGCCGCGGCCCTCGGCCTCGGCGCTGCTATGATGCTTCCTGGAGTAGATAGAGCTATCTTTGGTGGAGCTAAGATGGCTGCCAAAGGCGCCTGGGGCGGAATGAAGGTTGGGGCCCAGGGTGTAGCGATGGGCGCCCGCATGTTGTCCGGAGTAGCAACATCTGCTCCAGCACGCTTAGTTGGTAGATCGTTTACTGCCGGAATCATTGGTGGTGTAAGCAATCTAGCAATAGGAGTTGGTGGCGCAGCCCTTAGTACAGGCTGGGGTGTTGGCAAGGGCCTTCTAGGAATAGGTAAGACGGCTGGTCAAGCAGCAGTAGGCCCACTAGGGTCTAGACTAGGCATGCCTCTAGTTGCTGGTGGCATTATGGCAGCAGGAGTAGGGATGGCAATGTTCCAGCGCGGAGATATGGGAACCGAGCCGGCGTATACCCAAAGCGCATCTAGTGTAAGTGATGTAATGAGTTCAATGAATGCAAGTGGTGATGTTGTATTGGGGTTGCATAACAGGAGATAATCGTGGATGCTGTCGAATATGGGAATGATGTCATTCCTTCGGAAGCTCAGCAAGCTGCCAATAGAGGCTGGGGCGGCCTTGAGAGCGCTTTTAATCTAGGTCTCCTTGGAGCTAACATCGGTCTTAATATGCTCCACAGCTCCCTAACTAACGACAGTTTCAGTAAGGCACATCCCTGGGTTAAGAAGGGCAAGCTCAATAAAGGCTCCTATGCTAGATATGCAAGAGACGAAATCAAGTCTGGCCAGAAGGCTGCCCAAGACGCATCTAAGATGGTAGGCACAAAGAACTACAGTCATAAGAAATACAGACAGGCTATGCGAGGTGCTGAGTCAAGGATAATGAATCCTAAGCAGTTCGCTAGAAGAGCTAAGCTCAGCTTTGCAAGGAAGTCAGCTGCTCCGCTAGTCGGAAGACTTGCGGGACTTACCAACATCATGTTTATGGCTCCCATGCTATATGGGATGGCCTACCATGGCTTTAAGGGAATTCAACGCTTAGGATATCAGCTTGAGCGTCCAGACTTTGGTGGTCAGATGACTCTGCCCACAGCAGCATTTACAGATAGGCAGAGGGCGCTGCAAGCAATGCATAATTCAGAGTTTAACGGCCGCTCAGCTATAGGTAACGAAGCAGGCCTATATCATCGGTAACAGGAGAATAAGATGGAAATCAGTATTACTAGCGACATGACTATGGCTGGAACAGAGATCACTGTAGATGGCAAGAAAGTTAAGAATGTCTCGTCAATGAACATGTCAGTATACACAGAGTATCACTGTTGCGCAATTGGCGAAACACCAAGCGAGGGAACTCCAGTTGTATCTATTAACTATTCAACTGAAGAGACCCAAGATGATGGCACTGAGAAGCGTGTGAACTACAACATCTGCAAGAAGGGTAATGACGAAGCAGTTATGGACAGCGTAACTGTTAACCCAACCGCCGAGCAGATTGCCGATGAGCTTGCAAAGAAATGCATGGGCCGGAAGTCAATTCTGTAATATAGGACTGTCATGCACAATCAATTGCACCCGGAATGCGTCAAGTGTTTGCTTGCACGCCAACAGAAGTTTGGAACCCAAGCTTCCTTCCTGAAATGCTCATTCATACCAAATGATGTTCTAGAGGGCATGCCTGTTCAGGACTGCACCCAGGAAGAGCTTGAAGATCTTAGAGCTCAACTTGACCCTGTAGTCTGGGCTAGGAAAGAGCTCAATATAACTCTACGTCCCTACCAAGAGTTGATGATCAAGTGTACAGCTCAGAGACGTATGAGCCGCACCGGGCGCCGTGTCGGCAAGACCATCTCTATGGGCATACACTGTCTTCACTACGCCTATACTCACGAGAAGAAGAAGATCCTAATCATCGCTCCCTATGAGATCCAGATCAAGGAAATCTTCAGACTATTTGATGAGTGGGTCGAGGAATCTGCTAATGTTAAGAGTTCTGTCTCTAGGCGTATCAATAATCCCTATACTCTTGAGTTGCGCAACGGCTCTCGTATCCTAGGCCTAACCGCTGGGTCTAAGTCGGGCATGGGTGCCGCCTCTGTTCGTGGCCAGGAAGCAGACGTTATATATCTCGATGAGGCTGACTATCTAGCCCGCGAAGATGTCAATGCTATCCTTGTTCTTCTGCAGAAGACTAATGAAGCTAGCGAGGATGATAAGTTCCTCTGGGCTTCTTCAACACCTACTGGTAAGCATGAGTTCTTCTATGATTGGTCACAGAACTCACGCTTCAAAGAGTTCCACTACTCATCCATGATCAATCCGAACTGGAACGAAGATATGTCACGGGAGTTCCGTGAACAGTTTGGGACCTCCACCGCTTGGGACCATGAAGTGCTCGCCGAGTGGGGAGAAGAGATGGAGGGGGTCTACCAGAAGGCCTATCTCGAAAGAGCCAAGGCTTTGGCGGGACTCTTCTTAGGGCAAGATGGAGTCTGGGATTATAAGGCTGCTGTCCCACTAGATGGCTGCATGTATACCATAGGTGTCGACTGGAACTCATCAAAGAACGGTGTCCAGATTGCGATTATAGAGTATAACCCGAAACTAGTATCTCATGAGGATATAAGAGCCGGCATCAAGGGAAGGTTTCGTGTAGCTACGCGTGTTGCTATAGATGCTAAGGAATTTACTCAGTCTAAGGCTGTTGCCAAGATCATTGAACTTAACGGAGTATGGCAGCCCAAGTACATCTATGTCGACCAAGGCTTTGGTTCAACTCAGATCGAAGAGCTAAGACGCTTTGGTCATGCAAACCCCGATTCGGGCATGCTTAACAAGCTTAAGGCTATTGACTTTGGGTCAAGCCAAGAGATCCGGGACCCTGTAACTAAGCAGATAGTAAAGAAGGCCATGAAGCCCTTCATGGTCAATAACTCGGTCTCCTTCTATGAAAAGAACCTAGTCCTGCTTAATAGAACAGATAAGGAATATGAGAAGCAGCTGAGTGATTACTCTGTTGAGAAGCGGTCCAGGGAGGGGCGTCCTGTTTATTCAACAGGGAACGACCACGTACTTGACGCGGTGAACCTTGCTCTGCTAGCATACACGATGGAGTTCACAGATCTAGGCAAGCCTATATACGCAACCGAAATGCGGATTGCTGGCCCGATGGGCGAACCAGCTTCTCAGGCATCTGATGGTATCGTCAGGATAATTGATAGAGAGAAGACTAACTCTGGTATACGTCCAAGAGATATACAGAAGGACGAGCGCGCTTTCTTCAAGACCACACGACTGTGGGAACGCGGCAAGTATAGAACTGCTAAACACAATCGTCCCATCAAGAGAGACATCTAATGGCAAGACGTGGTATTAACACACCTAGCGAGAAGAGTGATGTTTACTTCAATGGGCGCCCAGAGTTTAACCCACGCAAGATAGCAGGAGCTAAGCGCAAAGGTATAAACAGCAAGCCACCCGAAGTTACTGTCGCTGTATTACAGACTAGTCTGCGAGACGCCACTGCTCTTAAGGCTGACTACGAAGCACTAGATAAGAGATTCGACAAGACACTCTCCCTACTAGATGCTGCTGGTCAGAACATGACGGTATGTACCAATCTGCCAACTTCTATCCGTGAACGCTTCCTTCGCCACAAGAGAGAGACTGAGTCTTGCTGGGCCTTCTACAAGCGCATGGTAGATCTTGCATTCGAGTTCCCTGACTTTGACCCGTACAATCCAGACTCATTTGCACAGATACAATCTGATAATGGCAACGATGTCATTGAGGATCTAGGGGAGAATAACGACGCCGACAGCACAGAGCCCGAGGCTGACCCCAATGATCCATGGAGTCAGTACGCTCCTTACATTCCTCCTGCAACAGCTACGCCTACGCCCTATGCTGGCGAGCAGCGCCCCAACGACTTTAATGAGAACCCCGGTAAGGCCGTACTCCTAGTAATGCTATTTCTGGCCATCCTAAAGTTTATTGTTAATGCTATTGCTGTTGTGTCCTTCGCTCCTCAGAAGACAACCACAAAGAGAACCAATGATCTTCAGAAGGAAAAGAAGGACGATACAGGCGTCGGCGGATTGGGTGCCATTAGTCCCGTAGCTGGTGTTGCGGCTAAGGCAGCAAGCGCTATTATGAGCGCTGCTAAGAAGATTGCTATTTCCATCTTCTTTAACAAGGCTCTCAATGCGGGAATGAATTGGGCTACTCAGAAACTAGCAGGTGGTCCCAAGATGAAGCGAGACGTTGAGCGCTTCGACTCCGTAATGCTATCTAACTACATGTGCGACAAGGCCTATGAGTCAGAAGACTCCGAGTGGCCCGATGCTGCTGTTCTATATCGCCACTTCTCAGCAATGAAGAAACGCCAATCCCACGCCAAGGGATCTCTAAAGTACTTTGCTGAGAATGCTTTCTATACTGCACAAGCAGCTGATAAGTTTGGCAATGCAGTAGCAACAGAGGCCCTTAAGGTTCCCGAGGATATGCTAAGTGTACTTACCCTCCAGAAGGACTTCACAGGCTCAGCCCTAGATAGAATGGATCGCCTTCTACAGGGCGAGTTTGTAGATAACCTCTTCTGTTGTATGCTTAGATACCTAGGCGCTAATTCAGAGAAAGACCTGAAGGCAATGAGGTTAATCCTGAAGATAGCCCTGAACGGTAAGACCCTCCTAGTTAGAAATGTTGACGCAAGTCTCAATAACCTATGGATGTCTATCCAGAGTCTCATCTTATCCAAGATAGCCTCAATACTAAGCAATGTCTATAACAACATCAATGATGGCATTGGCAAGCAGCTCAGGGTGGCCGCCTCCACTAAGCTAGCAGGTTGCTTATCGTGGAACGTATTCGTCAATAAACTGTTACAATATCTAAAGGATATAGAACTACAGCTACTAGAACTTATCGTTGAATGGAATAATAGCCTTAGATTCCAGAACGAATATCAGCAAGTTCACATAGGAGTCCTAACAGACTCCAAGTATATTCGTAGACTACTAAAGCTAATTGAGATACTCATCAGGGCAAGACAAAATGGAGAGATGTGTAAAGATACCCTTCTCCCCACTGACGGTGAATTAAGAGCTATTGCCCGTCGGGCCGAGGATGCCTTTGGCATTCCAGAGGATGCCTTTGGCATTCCAGATGATGGCGGTGGTGGTACAACGCCAACAGGCGATGATAACCAAACACCGCAAGGTGCTTCTGGAGATCGTAAGAGAGACAAGTTTGACGACTGCCTAAAGCGTGTTCCAAAGGAAGACATGGAGCGCATATCGGCATGGATCAACGCCTTAGGGGAGAAAAGGTAATGGCCACCATATTCAGCAAGATGGGTAGCTGGTTTAGTAGAAAGCCAGTCGCCACAGTCGAAGATAAGTTTGATCCGGGAACGATCAAGGTTATTCGTAAGGCCTTACAGCCCAACCCGGCCTCTACTCGTACGGCCCTAGGCGGAGCCGCCCAACAGGTCCAAGACTACGATCTCAAAGCAATCGACCGCTTCGTCGATAATGAGTCTCTGGCCTTCCAGGCCTTCTCCAAGATTGAGGAGAAGTGCGTCAATGGAGGATATGCAATTGTCTCCAGAGATTCCGAGATGGCTGCCTATATCCGTAGGCGCCTGAGGGAATTATCCATGGTGGCTCGTAAGCCTGTCAGCATCTTCATCCGAGAGATATTCCAAGATCTAGTGAAGTACTCTAACTGCTTCTTATATAAAGTACGTGATGCAGAGATGTCCAGTGGAAACCCAGTTAAGAACGCCGGCAACTCCCTAGATCCAATCGCTACCTATCTACGCTTAGATGCTACCTCAGTCACCCCCGAGAGAGATGACAACGGCAACATCAAGAAGTATGTTGTCGGCCCCAACGCACAAGGCGGTGGAGGCAAGACTAAGAACGTGCGTCCAGAAGACATTGTTCATTTCTATGCCTATAAGAATGAGAGAAACAATGTAGGCACTCCATTCATCTGGCCTGTTATTGATGACTTACGTGTCCTTCGCAAGATGGAAGAGAACGTAGAAATGCTAATCCATAAGCATCTATTCCCGCTCTACCAATATATCGTTGGTACAGAGAAGATGCCCTCTGAGCCAGAAGAGATAGAAAAGATCTATAATGACATCGAGAATATGCCGACCGAAGGTGGGTTCGTCACGCCGGAGCGCCATCACATCGAAGTCCTCGGCGCGGAAGGCGAAGCGATTGATGCTGCCAAGTACATCGAGCATTTCCATAACAGGGTCATTGAAGGGCTTGGTATTGGCGCAACATCGTTCGGTCTCACGAGCGGTGCATCGCGTGCAGGCGCAGAGGTCATTGACCGCGGCCTAGTCGAGAAAGCGAAACTCTATCAAGATGTCTTCGTAGCATTCTTTAACGAGTTCGTAATCAACGAACTTCTACAAGAGGGTGGGTATGATATCTATTCTGAAACAGAAGAGATAGATGCCAGGATCCAGTTTGCTGAGATCGACATGGATTCTAAGATCAAGAAAGAGAATCATATCATCAACCAGTTCAACAACCAAGCAATCAACTATGACGAGTTCAGAACACAGTTGGGCTTGGATCCTCTAGAGGTTGAAGGTGAAGAATTCCAGAAGCTTAACTTCTTCCTATTCGGAGCAGCCAAGCTATCTGAGTTTGCCGTCGCAGAAGCAGAGGCTGCAGTTGGCGCCCGCAATGCGGTAAAGGCTGCCGACCAGCCATCCAACCAGCATGGTACAAAGATGTCTCCTAAGAGAACTAGGGACTTCACTGATATTAGAATGTCTAAGACTGCTCCGGGCTCAGCAAAGCTACGCACGTCTATCCTAGACAGATATGATGCCTGCCGCAGCGATGTTCTAAAGATCATTGAAAATGCTCAGTTCCCTATGCAGATGACCCAGTTAAATAACCTTGAAATGGTGTTCGGTGTTACTGAGTCTTCTATTGAGACCACGAGCAAACCCCATATTTCACAGGCTTTTCTAGAAGGGTTCCACTCTTCGGGAGCTAAGGTGGCCATGGACTCCAGGGAGTTAGCCGACATCCTAGATGCCAAGTCAGATGCTGTCCTGGACGTGCATAAAGGATTTGTGCACAAAACCATGACAAACCTTAGAAATGATGTTATGAATACTCTGGGGATTCTTGACAAGACTGAAGTCCTCAAGAAAGCCTCTAACATCTTCGATGTGCGTCAGTTCCATATCGATCATGCTGCAGGAACCTCTATCGCCAGCGCCTTCAACTTTGGAAGAATGGCTGGCTTCCTACAGCAAGGATATAAGAAAGCCACTCTCCGGGCTTCTTCTAAGGCCTGCGACGAGTGCAAGAATATGGACGGTAGGGTTATCGTCCTAGAGCACGTGGGCCCTCTTGATCTTCCGCCCCACCATGTTAACTGCGAATGCAGCTTTGACCTAACAGAGGATTCGAATGCCTAAGAAGTTTATGAGAGTGTATGAAGCTTTCGGCATCCAAGACGCTGTTGGAGCCATCTCTAAGAAGATCAAGGACCAACTGTCCAACATGGTCCTCGACACGGCTCATTCGAATGACAAGGTTTCAGTACTATCCGAAATAGCAGTGACTCACGCAGGTATCGTCAACGGCAACTACGGTTATTACACACCCGAGGGTTTGCAGCGATCTGCCGAGACGTGGGTAAGGCCATACAAGAAGCCGCTTCTTGCGAATCATAATAAGAGAGATGGCGAGCCTCTTGGCAGGATCGAAGGGTCTATCTATCAGAGGATGACCCCGGCGCAGATACCTGATGTTAAGACATCGGTCTATGATTCAGACTTTAAGTATCGTGGACTAGGATATCTACAGAACCTAGTCAAGGTCTCAGATCCTACGGCAGTACAGAAGGTGCTTGACGGGCGCTATCTAACGGTCTCTGTTTCTGGAGACACCGATATGATGGAGTGCTCAATTTGTGGTAAGAACTGGCTGTCAGACGGCCAGTGCCATCACCGCTTCGGACATGAATATGATGAGGACGAAACTGGTGAAGCGAAGTTAGCGTACTGGACAGGTGGAGACTTCATCTGGGATGAACTCTCATTCGTGAATGAACCTGCAGATCCATTCGCTCAGATCGTAACACGCGAGATTAACGAAGAGACGCAGAGCCAGGTACTCCAGGTATATAACTACAAGGATGCCACGGTTCGTGAGAAGGCAGTTGAAGATTGCAATGCCAGTAGGTTATTCAGACTCTATGCCCTGAATGATTCACTGGGGACGACTGTTAAACTGAATGATTCTACTTCAGTTGATAGTCTGTACAAGATTTACGGTAAGAGGATCCATGCTATTGGATCAACTGCTGTGAAGCCAGACCTCAACAACAATGTTGTAGTTGAGGACTCCACCAGGAAGGAGCCTATCACCTTGGCAGATAACACAGAAATCAAGGCTGATGCTCAGACGCCCGCGGCGGAGACACCGAAGGCTGAGACTCCAGTAGCTGACACTCAAGCAGTCGTAGCGGCAGAAACGACCACACCTGAAGAGGTTAAGTCAGAAGCTGCTCCTGCTGAACCAGCAGTTACTGAAACTCAGGATTCGAAGCCAGTACCTGCTCCCGAAGCCGAAGTAGTAGTAGAACCCAAGGCCGAGGAAGTGGTACCTCCTGTAGCTGATACAAAGACTCCAGAACCTGATCCAAAGATCAAGACGCTGGAAGCTCGTGTCAAGGAACTAGAGGATGAGCACAAGGCTCTCCTAGAGAAGGCCACGTCCCTGCAGGCAACATTAAAGGACTCAAAGATCAATCGAGTTCTGGACCTTAAGTCAGAACTAGGTTTGGAAACATACCCGTCGGCAGACGATCGCAAGAAAGCATTCGATGAAATGCAGAAGCGCAGCGCGGATTCACTAGAGGATCAGCTCAAGGACCTCGAAGCTGCGGCTACTAAGAATGCAAAGCGTATCACTCCGAAGGACCTTAAAGTGGAGGGCGAGGGTGGTGAACTAGTTGCCGACCCGGTTAAGCAGCTCCATGGCGCAATTGATAGTGCTAACCCACTGTCAATAGCAAAGCTGATGCTGAGCGGTAAGTTCAATCCGCCCACACGGTAATTAGAAACAACATTTCAAGGGGGAAACACAAATGGCTGAGACCGTAGGTACTTCATCTCAGAAACCAGTCCGTCCGTATCCCTATGTTCAGAGGACACGCCCTCAGTTCGAGATCAGCGATACCGATCGTCCGGCTGTGGGTGGGCTCATGGTGCCAGCAACTTGGCTACCTGTGTCCTTCATGGACCTGGAACTGAAAGACTGGGTCGTTATTAAGAAGGGAACTATCCTATCAATCGATTCCGCAGGCAAGTTTATTCCTTGCAACGGAACCGCGGGAACTATCACCACGACATACACCGTGAATGACCAGAATGCTGGCGTTCGCGACCAGAGTGGCAATGCTGTTGTAGGCGGAACTTCAACCTGCACACGTGCAGCTTCTGTATGGCCGCTTGGTGTAGCCCCTATGGATATGTTCCAGAATACCAAGGGACGTTACAACAACTACCAGCTGCAGTCCGACACGCTTCCTCTTCTTTGTGAGAGAGTGGTGGAGGTTCCTTACTTTACGTACGTTGACAGTGGAGCAACATCAGAAGCAAACGCAACGCTACTTGCGGCATCGAAGACGATTGCCGTAGCGTATGGCGCTGATGATGCAAACGCTGACGACTTCGTTGCTGGCGACTGGGTAAAGCCAGATGCTAATGGCAACTATGTGAAGTGGAACACGGGTGACGATGTGAGACTGAAGGTTGGTCAGGTTCTAGCAGTAGATACGGACTTCCCGAAGGACATGCTAGAGCACGTGCAGACCTATCCTATGAGTGAGATGCCTGGGTCAGAGACCGGTGGATTTCCCGGCCATGTAAGCCTAGTGGGTGCAACTAAGGCCCTTCGCGTCCGCCTCACATTCTAACCAAAAAGCCACAGGAGGCAAATTCGATGAGTGACGGAAAGATCCAAGACGTGGTAAAAGACGGATTCAAGAAGATGGCGGAAGCCGCATTCTTGAATAACGGCGTCGTCGAGGATGGCAAGAGAATGAAGATCAAGGATCTTCTAGTCTCCAGCGATGCTTCTATCTTCCTACCGAAGGTAATCTCTTCAGTAGTAAAAGAAGCCGTGGAGCCTGTCCTGACCATCTCAAACAACTTCTTCCAGACCGTGCGCATTAATCAAGGGCGTTCGATCGAGTTCCCAGCTGTCGGAGCTCTAACTGCAGAAGACGTTGCTGAAGGCAGTGCATATCCAGAGAAGCAGCTAGAAATCGGTTCCGGGAACGTCGTGGCTATTAACGTCACGAAGTCCGGCGTGCTGGTTCGTGTGACCGAAGAAATGATCGAAGACAGTCAATGGGATGTCATCGGTCTTCACCTTCGTGCAGCGGGCCGTGCTCTTGCACATCACAAGGAATCAAAGTGCTCGACCCTATTCTCAACATTCGGTTACAAGGTATTCGACAACGTCGAACCTACCACCGGTGTTGTAGGTGCAACTACGGGCCGTGGCATCGATGGAGCTGTGAACGGTTCACTTCATCTCGATGATATCTTCGATATGATCGCGTACCTGATCAACTCTGGATTCACCCCGAAGACAATCCTTATGCATCCCCTGGCATGGCTCATGGTGGCTAAAAACCCCATGCTCCGTGAAATGGCATGGATGCAGAACCAAAACTACTGGGGCGGGATGTTCTCCGGTTCAGTAGGACAGACGGGCTGGGACGCAGCACAGAACCTGAAGTACAAGACAATCGCCCCGAACCTGTCAACAACTCAGACGACCATTCCTCAGGGAGTGTTCCCGGTACCTCTACGCGTATTGGTTTCACCATACGTGCGGTTCGTACCTAAGGGCGCCGCTGTGGTAAAGCAGTCTGACGGAACATCCGCTGGCAACACCCTGGTTACGACCAGTGGCCTAGCCAAGACGCCGCTAACTGACGTTTATGTAATCGACGACAGCGAAGCCGGCATCCTGGTCCAGAAGGATGACATCTCTACAGAACAGTTCGACGATCCTGCAAAGGATATTCGTCAGCTGAAGATTCGTGAGCGCTATGGCCTAGGCCTGTTATCACAGGGCAAGTCAGTGGTTGTTGCTCGTAACATCGCAATCGCAAACAGCTACGACTTCAAGCACGATCATTCAATCACCACGATGACCGAGCCGACGCGCAATATCTAATCACTGGGAGATAGATAATGAGTGATGAACAGAACAACCCGGTTGGTGGGCCTAAAAATCCACCAGCCGGTAATTCTGTACCGGTCAGGATTGTACTTCCTGACTCCTTAGTTAACTCCATAGTGGTTGAGGAGGAAGATGAACTCGATCAAGATGGGAAACCCTTCGTAATATGCATTAAGACTTAACCATCCATTAAGGAGTTGCTGGAATGGCCGAGATCATTTCATCTTCTCCGCTCAATGGAGAGACCGAAGTAGCAATCGGGTCTACGATTCAGGTAACATTCGATACCGCAATGGACCCCGCGTCCATTACCACACGAACCCTCGTACTCTACGATCAAGACACCAACATCATAGACGGTACCATTACTTATAATGGGACCACCCTCGTTGCAACCTTCACGCCCCTAGAGCCTCTTCTTGTTAGGCATGACTATACATTCGTTGTGCTTGGCGGGGAGAATGGCGTTCATACCCTTCCTGATATGTGGGGTGAAACAGATTATCTTCCTTCTAACTACCAGTTCACCTTCACAACCAATGATGGTAGATTCCTGCCTACATCGTCTACACCTTTCCCTTCTGGTGTGGACCCAGACATTCTTTACCCATCAGGTGTTACTTACTACACGCCATTTGATATCGTAAGAACGATACCTACCGATAGGGCAACAAACATTAGCCCCTCTGGTGTATTTCTAAATGCCTCTGGCTTACCAACAATCACTATCTACTTCAACAAGCCTGTCTCACCAGATATGCTAGATGGCACAGACCCCACAGTTGATGGTCGCCACGTATCTATCACAACACAGAATGTGCTTCAGGATCCATTCATTGACACTGAAGACCTATCGCATAGTGGGTCATGGTCTGTAATTGGCTGGAGAGCAATCTTCACCTTTGATACAAATGTTCTCTTTGATGAGAACGAAGAGATCGACGTTACGATCCCCTCCTCGATCCGCGCGACAGATGGATCGTCACTTGTAGATGGAGAAGACTATGAGTTCTACTTCACCACAAGATACAATCCTCTCTACATTGGCGTAGCCCATGTAAGGCTTGTTCTAGGGAACATTATAGATAATGTGCCTGACGATACTATTAATAGATTGATTCATACCAACTCATTGCTGGCTAACTGGTACTCAAGAGAGAGGCCAGGAGTTATCCAGCCATTCCCATCGAACATCTTCGAACCATCTGTTATCACCACGACAAGACCAGCCTTTATCGTTAACCCGGTAACAGGTGCGCCTCGCTACGTCAAGGAATATGTCCTTGCCAAGACCTGTCTAGATCTTCTCAAGGCTAGGTTCTTCGACTATGTTGATGGTGTCATGCTAGGCGGCGGCCCCGGCGCCTCCAAGTCTCTCGACGATCTACGTATTACCGAGGGCAATGGAATGCTCTACGCTGCAACAGTAGGACCACTAATTAATAAGCTCGAAGGAGACTATCTAACTCCTGGGTCTGTAGCTTACTGGCTAGCCTACATTACAGGTAAGGCAAAGTGGAAGCCCGGATTTAAGGTTGCTTGGGGAGCTAAAGACCCGCGCAATCCTCCAAAGAGGACTGATTGGATTACTGGTACGGGCGGCGGAACGACTAGCACAGGTACATTCTAATGGCTGACCTATATCCTAGAGACCTAGCCATATCTAATAGCCAGCGACTGTACATTGGTACGGCCACTGTGGGGAACATTGATCTTAGGGCAGAGCTACATAAGATACTCTTCGGAGATCGCAATCATCCTGGGGAGGGCCACAAAGTCCTCATTCGCAGGATGGATAGTACGTGCCCCTGTATGCTAGAGGAGAAGGGCCAGAAGCATCGCGAACCCGACCCCAAATGCTCCGTTTGTCACGGGGAGGGCTATGCCTACTCTGAGTTCCTATGTACAGCGTGGCGCTCCCTTGTAGGCTCTAAAAGTGGGGCTTTGCCTGCATCCTATATGGCAACACCCCCTGGAATTACTGATATAATCGCCCATAACTTCTTCTTTGAGTACAATACCGAGCTCAAAGACATAGATAAGATAATCGAGCTAAATCTAGGGGTTAATGGGGCTCTGCCAAGTTCTTTAGGAGAATTACAGCAGAGAGAGAAATTCAAGATACTTCAGCTTATTACTTATAGAGCTGATAATGGAAGAATAGAATTCATAAGAGCAATTTGTCAGAGCGAGGAATGGTAATGAAATTCTGCTCAGGATGCAAAACTAAGAAGGATCGCTCCGAGTACTACGCGCATTATTGCAGCAAGGACGGATTACATAGTCAATGCAAGAGCTGCATGAAGAAGAATTGGGCCAAGTACGCTAAAACTAATAAGAGTCGTATTCAGAATATAGTCAGTAAGTATCAAGCAAGAAATATAACCAAGGTAAGAGCATCTACTCGAACATGGCAAATGGCTCATCCTGAAGCAATGCGAGCGATTGCAGCTACCAGAAGGGCTCGCAAGCTAAGGGCGACCCCAGCGTGGGCCTCTAAAGAGGTGGTAGCTGAATATAAGCGACTTTCATATATTGCTAAGGAGATAGAAGAAATTGCTGGGATTAAGTGTCAAATAGACCATATTTATCCATTAAAAGGCCATAATTCATGTGGGCTTCATGTAGCCCATAATCTGCAACTTCTCACAGAGTTTCAGAATAAGGCTAAGAGTAACAAAGATCCCGAGATAATAGGAGTAACTGTTGATAAGATATATAGGGCTGACAATGGGAGGATCGAGTTTATAAGGGCGATCTGCCAAAAAGAGGAGTGGTAACCCATGGGTAACATGTTTATGGGTACTACTAATCTAAACGGGACCGTTGTTCCCACGGATCTAACGTCGCTGGAGTACCCTGATCTTCCGCGGCTAAAGATGGACCGCCATGGTACGATCGAGGACTTTACCACGGTGGCCCTGAGAGCCATGAAGTTATTTCAGGGGAAGATTATGAAGAGGGGCAGAGAGACTTGGGTTCCTCTAGTAGCAAGTTATCCAGGGCAGAAGATAACGGAGAACTCCTTTATCAGGACTAGAACAGATCTTAAGACCCTAGAGGACTTCTACTTTCTGCACCCGTTTGCTGATCTAGTAACATATACATTGAGGTTCCAAGCGCCGGCTGGTATCCATACGGCATTTGGTAAGGAGCGGCAACGCGCTCCTCAACATAGAGAAACCTTCTCAGTACCGGACCAACCGGGAATACTCTATGAAGTGGTAGCACTGCCCATGGATAATTTGGTCCAATTCGATTGCTGGTCCTCTACGGGAAGAGGAGCTGACAATCTCGCTTCGTGGTTCAAGACCTTCATGGAGTTCATGAAGGGGAGCATCATGAGGCAAGGGTTCTCTAAGATTGAGTTCTGGGAACGCGGAGTTGACAAGGATGTCACGCAGTGGAGAGACGATATAGCTTGCAGAACTCTCCAATACTATGTGAGAACTGAAGAGTTCTATATCATTCCGAGGACTGCAGTAACCCAGATTAATTTGGAACTTGAAGTGCATTACGATCTTGACGAAGAGTCCGATCTCTTCCTCAGGGAAATGCAGGGGCATCCGGTAAGCGGAGTTATTGATCCCGACACTATACCCGAGATTGCAGACTTGGTGCCACCAGTAGGAACAGCAGAACTAACAGATCATGGTTAATCCAACAGGAGGACATTAATGGCCCGGACTGAAAACCTACCAGTATTCGAGAGTGAGCTGGTCGATGGCGGGCTGCAGGTCAACGTATCAAACGTGACAGGCGACCTAGTCCTAGTTATCGGCTTTGGAGCAGAAGGTCATACCTATGCCGATGACTATATCAATCAGCCAATCCGAATCAACAAAGGCGATGAGGCCGAATTTGTTTATGGCCTAGCGTCTAATAACTCTTCACTAACCCAGGCTATCTACGAGGTTCTAGGAGCAGGAGCAAATACTGTATTCGGCTTCAATCTCGGTCAGTGGGGAACAGCAACATACACAGACCCGGCAACGGATATCGTGTATCCTCTGTTCACTTCGCTAGGTGGCTCACCAGAGTTATTCGAAATCAACACTGCCAATTACTACAAGGCTCTTGGTTATGCCTATGAACTACTGAAGAACTGGAATGCTGATGTTATCTACCCAGCAGACGCTTATGCGTTTGATGCAGTAACACCAGTATCCGGCCGTCCTACCAACTTCGGTTATCAGGCAGCCTTCGCAGCCTATGAGATGAGTAGCCAAAACAACGAAGTTATCGTTGTTATGAACGTAGAGCCCGCTGCATCTGGTACGCTTTCATACGTAGCAGATTACATCGGAACGCTACCAACCACGAACGTTCTGGGTGTCATTACTCAGAATGGAACCGGCCTGCTAGGCGAACCCTACCTAGTCGGTGAAGTTGGAAACGTTGTACTCCCTGGCTTCTACGCCTCTAACTTCGATGGCGATGATTCGAAGTATGGTCTGCCTCCTCTAGCAACGACTGAAATCCTGCTTGATCGTAAGAACAACAGGGTTGATATCGGAAGATATCTATCGATCGTCGCTGAGCAGCCTACCTACTCCAACGGAGCATTCACTACAGGTGGCGGCGCTGCAACCTATACGGGCCTGGGCGGTTCTGCATACGCAGGATTGGTATCAACCCTAGTTCCCCACAGTGCGCCAACTAACAAGATCGTCCCTGGTATCAGCACCTTGTACTACTCAAAGTCGCTGTCCCAGCTGGACAAACTTGCAGGTGCGCGGTATGTAACATTCCGTCGTACCAACAGGGGTATTCTAGTAACGGATTCTCCCACAGCGGCACGGCCTGGGTCTGACTATAACAGACTACAGGTAATGCGTATCGTAAACGCCGTAATGAAGATGACCCGCCTTGTTGCGGATCCATTCATCGGCGAACCGAACAGCGATGCGATGAGAAATGCTCTCCAGACAGCCCTGGACAAGCAATACAAGAAGTTCTGTACTACAGGGGCTCTACGTCAGTACGACTTCAAGGTCGTAGCAAGCGACGCAGATCGTGTTCTAGGGAACATGAACATCGAACTTACGCTAGTTCCGGAGTTCGAAACGCGCAGGATCAGAGCCGTTGTTGTGATTAAACCGAACATCTAATAACTAAGGAGCACAACAGATGGCGGATCTAACAACCAGTCAATATACGAGAACCTATACGTCCTTCTCAGGCGTTGATATCATCGCATACTTCGATAATGAACGTATCGGTGAGATCCAAGGTATCTCGTATAGTATCACAAGAGAAAAGGCACCCATCTATACAATGGGTAGTGCGGACCCACGGTCATTTAGCCGTGGGAAGCGCGGTATCGCAGGATCAATGATATTCATCCTGTTCGATCGCCACGCTCTACACCGCATCATGAACAAGTCATTATACGTCGGTCATACGGATGAGAACATCATCCGCAGACGTGTAAACGGCTTGCCTCCTGCACCAGTAGATCAGGTTGATAATACGGTAGTCGCACGTCTTACAACCCCGATCTATGCTGACCAGGTTCCTCCTTTCGATGTCACCCTGACAGGTGCTAACGAAGTTGGACAGGTCATGACCATGGGCATCATGGGCGCTGAGATCCTGAACGAAGGTTCGGGAATCTCAGTTGACGATATCGTGAACGAAATGGCGTTCACATACGTCGCTCGTGAAGTCACTGGCTGGCGCCCAATTGAAAATGGGACCACAGGCATTGACATTCTCGATCTCGGGGACAACGTAAATCTTTCGACCATCCCCGGTCTCGTAGAAGGCAATAACCCGTAAGAGCTAAAAAGATAGGCTGAGGGGTAGCGCGCAAACGTTACCCCTCGGACCTTCTTCTGCAATGAATCCCTCCGGAGCTTTAAGATGCCCACAGGTGGATATTCCAACGATAATGGTGTATCACTAGGAATGGCGGGTTCTGTTTATAACAGGACCAATACGTCTTTCTCTGGTTGTGATATTAAGGCCGTTGTCAACATGGCTGGTGGGTCAGCTAAGCAAATCGGTAACCTCAGTACTATCTCCTACTCGATCCATAGAGAGAAGTTCCCCGTTAGGGCTCTGGGGTTTACTAGAGCCAAGGGTTGGACAAGAGGGCCCAGGACAATCGCTGGTACTCTGGTATTTACTATCTTTGATAGATATGCTCTATACAATATCGCACAGGCCAAGGCTGTACTAGACAGAGGCCGCGGCGAAGCAGCCTACTCCCTACTCGGAGATCAGATGACTCCGTTTGATATCATATGTATGTTTACGAATGAGTATGGAAGGTCTGCACAATTGAGGCTTATAGATATAGAGTTAGTAGACGAGGGCCAAACAATGTCTGTTAACGATATCTACACGGAGAGTACTCATAGCTTCGTGGCCGGGGATATAGATGTGATGTATCCTGAAGAACTTGGACCCATGACTTCTAAGAGGCCATTCCTATCGGAAGGTGTGGCCAATTCGTTCCGTAGTTAATTGTTAATCCAGTCTGTTCTATACAAGCCAAAGATATGGTCATTCGAGACATTGCGAATGACCTGAGATGTTTGCCATCCTGAAGACATACTAGGTATGGCGTCGGGGTTCTCGGGAAGAGAGAAGTACTTTCCGCAGGCACCTGGATGAAAGAAGACGTTCTCTCCTATCCAGAAGTAAGACTCGTCCATAAAGAGTTTCTTATTCATCTGGTCAATCAAAAGAGGGGTCACGTCGGCGACCACACACCTGAGGACCTGCTCTCTTCCCCGACCCAGACACTGCTCTCTAAGACTTCTAAGTTGGTCTATCGAAGATATAACACCACCCACTAGTTTATTCTTCTCCTGAAGTTCAGTAGCTGTGAGGTTCCGGCCAACATATACTTCCTGGGCCTGGCCATGAATAGCAATCCACATAACATTAGTTAGGAACCAGCGCTTACAGAAGACTAGGTTCATGTGGTTGCTACCAATGGGGTCCATGGTCTCGGCCGAACGCTCGGTTCTGTAGTATGGCAGATAGAGTTTGAGTGTCGGAATAGCTTCTCGCACCCTTGAATAATCAATATAAATGGCGTAATAGCAGGAGTCTTGTACCTGGAGAGGCTCAATAAGGCTGACGTAGCGGTACATCTTGGCATATACCGGGGCCACTATTAATGTTATAATCAATGCGGCCAGTAGTTTCTTCATAGTTCGCCTCCAGAAGTAGTATAGTAATACCAACCCCAAGAGTCAAGTAGGAATCCGTGGGATCTAACTCTTATCTATCCTCCCTAAGCGACAGCGCTGGTAAACTCTCCATAGCCTCTACTGTAGCCAATAAGCTTCTTGGCAGGGACAAGGGCTATACAGACATGTCTGCCCAGACCGGGTCAGAAGAAAAGTACGTGACAGATTACTACGCAGGTAGTCAGGTTGCAATCTTCATGGGTGATCTTTGGCTCTCAGACATTACAATGATCCAATACCAGGCCACCCAGAACAAGAGACCCTTCTGGGGATACAAGTCTAAGAAGTTTGATGTTATGGCCCAGGGTACACAGCTTATCCAAGGCGTCTTCTCCATGAACTATACTCACACCAACTTTCTTAACATGGCTGTAGCCGAATGGAGAAAGAGAACTGTAGTTCCTGACAAGAATACGGAGATCAGCGAGGATGAGATCCAACGCTTCCTAACTGATATCAAGGCTACCTCGGACCCCTACCTTCTCAAAGACCTAGCTTACAGTCCTTCAGGTGTTATGAACAACCAGAATAACCAGTTCAATAACCTCGACAAGAGTGCCAAGCAGGCCCTGCTAGAGCAGTTCTTCTGGGGCGCCGACGACGTGAGACTAACCTCAACTGCTGTTATACAACCAGACGACCTGCCCCCGTTTGACATCACTATTACATTCGGGAACTATCCAAGTAGCCGCGATAACCCCAACTCAATGGACGAGTTCACTAGTGCCCATACAGTAAAGGCCTTGACAGGAGTCCACATCACGGATTCCTCAATGCAAATAGGCATTAGTGGAGAGCCTATACAGGAGATCTTCACCTTCGTGGCCAGAGCCCTGGATACCCCCTTGACACGGGTGCCCAAACAGTTTATAGTACCACCTAAGAAATCTGAGGCAACTCAGTAAATACAGGAGGAAATAGCAATGAGTGAAAAGGTAACAGAACCTTCAAAAGTAATAGCACCTTCAGCAGAGATGATTGCTGAACTCAAGAATAGGTATGGAGTGCTCTTTAAGGTTTCATACAACAGTTCAAGCAACTATCTTATTCGTCCAATCACCAGGGCAGAATACAAAGACGTGGTCGCAGTTATCGAAACCGTCGATGCTAAGCTCCGCCCTGAACTTCACGATGAGAACGTGGTTAAGTTAGGCGTCGTATGGCCCACATTGCCGCCCGAGTTCTTCACCACGAGTGCTGCTGGACAAGTTCCCAATCTAGCTCTACAGATTATGGAACGCTCTGGCTTCTCGAACAACGTGGATGTCACGGAAGTATAAATCCCTTCCTGCCATGGTCTTCACTGGGGCTAGGGTCTTATGGGCCCTGGCCCCTTTTATTTAGAGGGGCTTATGATAGAAGTAGACTTAAAGCGTAAGTATGGTAGGGTCTTCCGAGCCGTTCTCCCATCAAAGACAGTCTTGTACTTCAGATTACTAAGCAAGACTGAGTATGATATGTTTGCGCGGCTGCACCCTTCCATGGAAGCTGACATTCCCTTCGAAGCAGAAGAGTATGTTATTAATACTGCTGTTGTATATCCAAGCATTCAGGAGCTAGATCTGCACTGTGGAGCTACAGAGCTCAAAGCTGTAGTTCCTCACATTATAGTGGCCTCAGGATTCTCAGATCTCGAAACCTTCTTAGCTTCGCTAGCCGAGAAGAGAGAAGAGATGGGCCTGCTTAGTGAGCAGATTATAGCTACTATCATGAGGGGTATGCCAGCGTATCGTCGCGAAGATATCCAGAAGTTGAACTATGAAGAGATAGCTCATCTCCTAGCGCTAACTGAAATCATTACTGGCGAGATGCTTAACATTGGTGATGTCCAAGAAGATACAGCTAATCCGTTATACCAAGCCAATGCTAAACCTAAAGCTCCCAGAGTGGCTATGCCAGACATAGCCCATATGAGTGAAAGTGAAAAGGCCGTAGCCGAGAAGCTTAGACAAAAAGGACTAGAGGCTCTCTCCGCTATTCGTGCCAGAAGGTAACTAAGTGCCGCTCCCACCTAGCATGCTCAGAAATGCGACACTTGGACTTGGAGGCCTAGCCGGCCTTGCTGGCCTTCGTTCAGATACTGCCTCCGACTTCAATGATCAAGGTTCCAAAGATACCCCTACAAGTGTAGCTTTCGCTGCTGGTATAGGTGCTACTACAACCGCAGCCGTAATGCTTGGCGTCAACTATGCCATGAAGAGGGCTTCTACTCCCGCGCTACAAGGGAGGTATGGCGCTCTTGGAATGGCCCTTGTTGCTGGCGGCGCCTACGCAACAGGTAGGATCTTCAGCAGATATAACCCAGCTAAGATGTATGAAGGAGATCAGCGTAGTGCTCTACCCGGAGTGCTTCAAGGTGTCATGGGCCTTGGGGCCTTATGGTATGGCGGCAAGGCTATATCGCCTTACCTTGCCAGGAGTGTCGCCAACTTTGACATGCAGGCTAGGCCTTGGTTCAGTGCTGTAGGTAGAGCTTTTGATGAGACCCAGATCGACTTCAAGAATCTACCTAACTCAGTACGAGACTTTAAGAATGCATTCACCCAGAATCTTCAAGCTACTAGAGAGATGTACGCTCATAACCAGCTTGAGGGCCCGCCTCTTACCAAATATCTATCCTTATACAGCAATATAATAAACTCAATTAGTGACCCAGCAATGCGCGGCACAATGCTGGAGGGTGCTAACCAGCAATTGCTAAAGAGGCACTCATTAGCTGATCTGAATGTTATTAATGGAATAAGGTCTGCTACGTTTAGCGACCTACTACATCATAGTGGCCTTCCTGTAGATTCGCCTGTTATGGGAAAGGCGAGAACAGTTGCCAACCTATTATATGATAAAGTAATGTTCGATAAGTTGGGCCTTGGTAAGGGTGTCATGTTTGACACCAGATCCAAGAAGATATTGAATCTTAATGCATACACTCCAGGGAGTATGCTCAAGAGCGGGTTACTAGGATTCGAGAAGAACTTTACGATCCCAGTGGCCGGCTTCAATCCCATATCTATCCTAAGGCCTAGAGAGATATCGGGGTACTTTAGCCAAGGTCATCAGTTCCACTACTTCCCAGCTGGTTCAAAACTTGGTCCTAAAGCAACTGAAGTTGCAGGTCCTATGGGAGCCTATTTTAGCGCTGGGCGCCTATATGATGTAGCCACCCGTAGAGATACGGGTATTAAGGGATCACTAGTTAAGGCGGGGCGCTGGGTTGAAGGCGAAGTAAGACATCACCAAGAGACCCGCTTTGGTGAGACGATGCGGATGTTCCATGGTGAAGGACTAGGTAAAGAGGCTTCACCCGGCTTTATAAATATTGGTCATACACAAGTCCGTGCTCCGGATACACTAATCAAGAAAGCCCTAGCATTCATAGAGGCAGGGCCACAGACGGGATTCCCTCAAGTCCAGTCTGTTCCAGAGAGATTTATAGATGTCGTAAAGAATAAGAAGGGCATTAGCGGAGTAGCTAACGCTATCAAGGAATCTATGCGTATGCTTCTCGGGGAGACCGACGAAGCTGCCGCATATATGAGCCCCTATAGGAAGCTAGGGTCTAGTACTAACGTATTCCCTACCATGGCTGCAGGAAAAGGATCCTCTTTCGCCTTCTTAGCAGATAAGGATATCCCTGGCGCAGCAGCATTCTTCTTAACGAATAGGCCTACTCGTCTGCTGGAGAGTCTAGGCGTTGGCGGATTCGATCCAAGAACTACTCGTACTGCCACAGATGTCATTAAGAAGTTGGTCCTCTATCGCTTCCTCCCCGTGTATCTAGCTTGGAAGAGCCTGCAGTTTACCAACGACATGTCCAATGCGGCTCTGGGAATAGGGCCCCTAGAAGCAGGCGCCTCTCTATTTGCTGGTGCCAATGTAGGCATGGCCTATATGAGGGACATCCTTGGTATCACTGGGATGGCTCAATACCTGGAAGAACTAATGCCTGGATTTATTACTGCTTCAGGTCCTAGTCTAGCTAGAGGAATAGGCCTTCCGATCCTAGGCGGAACTAAGTTCGGCCCCAAGGGCTTGGTTGCAGGGATGGCAGCTTCCGCGGCCTTGGGCTTCGGTGGAGATATAACCAAGACAGGAACAGAGAAGGCCGATGAGTATTTTGGTGATGCCCGCGTGCCCCTAAAGCAGGGCAGGTGGTGGATGTTTGGCAGCACACCTTTCGAAGGTGGCAAGGTTAAGGAATTCATCCCCAACTGGTATCAGCGAGTTATGTCTCGCTATCAATATACAGATGTCCAGTACGGCTCAGAACTCAAGTACTGGAGCCAATACCTCAACCCTTGGTACATGTCCGAGTACCACTACTATGATCGTCCTTATCCATTAGCCACAACAGGGATAGAAGAGATCCCGTTTATTGGCCCAGCTCTAAGTTCAATAGCGCCTACACGCTCAATGCACGGAGATGAGTTTAGTACTGGAGGTGTTCTAGGAACAGGCATTGGTCCGGGATCAGGATTAGGTCTTGGTGGTGGCCCAGCAACTGCTATGTTAATGCCAACCATAAGTGGGCCTACAGCTGTATACCCACAAGAAACAGTTGGCGGGTATATAGCTGGCACTCCCGAAGAAGAGGGAATTGCTGGTGGTGTAAACCCCATGCTTGGCGGTCTGCCTCCCGACGCTGCCAGCCTGCCTAATGGACTGGGGGGAACAGCTGGCGAAGAAATCTATCGCATGACAGAGTACATGGGCTTATATGGTTTTGGTATTGGGGCTATTAAGGAACAGCTAACTGGAAGCCAAGACTTCTTTACGGGACCACAGATCCAATCAGCACGGTATATGGATAGTGCTGAGAGATCTTACTGGGAACAGAATGTGGGTGACCCATTTGGTTATACTGAAATGTTCCGTCGTTTCCTCCCTCACCGCCGTAGGCAGATTGACCAAGTCAATCCCATCCCTAATACAATGCCTGACTGGATGCCAGGACCTGAGTACTTCCAGAACTTTAGGATAGGGGATCCATACTCGAAGGTAGACTTCGGCGAGATCCGACTGCCAGGTAGTGGCTATGAAAAGTTCTATACGCCAGGAGCTGGCGTTGTTGAGGCTGCCCGTAGTCTAGGCACCCAGAACCTAGGGATAGCTAATACATATCCTGAGTACTCAATGTTGGATATCTATAGAATCACAGGAGACGTAGCACCATGGAGCCCACAATACAGGTACGCTAAAGCATACCTTGGCTCTATGTCGAAGGCAGGACTTCTAACTCCAGAGGGTGAAGAAGAACGTAAGAAGGTTGCCAAGGAAGTACCCCTACGTAAGCGCAGATGGGATTTCACAGAGCGCAAATTCTCTGAGGGCGATCTACAAAATGAACTGCTTACTGTATCATCCTATCTTGGCAATGGCGCCTTTGAAGCTGAAGGCCAAAGGGGAATCTTTAAGCTAGCAGGGATTAAGAGTTTAACTCCCGAAGGTGAGGAAAGACTAAAGTCTAACTTAACACCTGGAAGCACGATTCTTGCTCAGACCCTAGCTGACGAACGCTATAGGACTAAGGACCTTACGGTCCCAACAACCCCAGTTATAATTGGTGGTCTCAATAGAGGACTTGTAACATCTGGTGAAGCAGAGTTCGATAAGACTGGACCCGGCGAAGTATTCGCCCCTATGAATCTTAAGGTCCAGTACAATCCCATCGAGCGAATGGTTGGAGGCCTCTGGGAGGATATAAGTCACGCAGACGTTCCCTATCTCCAAACGAAGTTCATGCACAAACGTACCGCTCTTGAAGAGTGGGAAAGAACTATGGTCTACGGTAGAGACTCGTCCTCGTGGTCGAGACCTATCCGAGACTTCGTCGAACCCCTAATACATAAAATGATGGGCGGAGGCATTGTTGGCTCTGCCCTACTAGGTGGTGGCCTAGGTTGGTTTACAGGTGCTACCCGTAGTGCAGAAACAGAAGTGGGTGCTTCTACTATAGGCGCTCTAGCAGAGGCTGCGGGCAAGGCTGGCAAGGTATCTCTAGCGGGTAATCGTACTAGGATACTAACTGCGGGGGTAGGAGCTATCATTGGTGGAGGCCTCGCCTTGGCAGGAGGAGTACTTGGACTTGGCGGGTCAAATTGGGTACCAGAGTATAGAAAGAAGATCTGGGATACGGAACAGTACTTTGATACTCTAGAGTATCTTAAGTACCAAGGGCTCTACGCTAAGTCTCGTAGGGAATCTATGCAGCAGACGGGCATGGATCCCGAAGAGCTTATGCAATCTATTGAGGCATCACGTCGTGCTAGAAAGACTATCGCCGATCAACTCAAAACTGAGTATGGAGACCTGGGCCTACAAAGAAAGAAGACCGAGAGCGCCAAGGAGATAGAAAGCATTAAGAAGCGCAGAGATCTTGTAGCTGCCCAAATTGAAAGACTAAGTTATCAGAAGTGGACAGAGGATGCTGCACTAGATGCTGTTGCTGGGACCCCAGTTGGTAGAGCTCTTGAGTATCGCAAGAGGGCTACATCAACTATGTATGGAGCGGACCCGAGGGGAGACTTTGCCAGTATCATGAGGGCCCTCCCCAATAAGCAACGTGAGTTCTTCCAGGCCTTTGTACAGGCGCCCCAAGAAGAGCGTTCTAGAATCCTTGAGACCACACCTCTTGGGATGCGCCGCTTCCTTGAAGCCAAGTGGGGCATGGATGTAGAAGCCAATCCAGACCTAACAAGTTACTTCCAGGAGAACTACCTGCCAGCAGAGAACTGGGTAGGATGGCATCCTGCGGTTAATCTGGATGATGTCAAGCTTAAGGTAGCGCGCCAAGAAGGCCTAGATATACATGACTTTAACCTATGGGAGTCATCGGAGCGTGAGCTAAGTAGAAAACCCTATGTGCCCCTAATCGACCCATTCACAGCCAGTGACGATCAGGGTCAGATGAAGAGCCAGATAGCCGACATCATAGGCGGTCAAGGTTATAATAACTATGATATCAGTGTTACTCCCTATGCTTCTGATAGAGAGGGAATCAACTTGAACTTTGATGTCAAGTATGCTACCCAGCCTGACGCTGTCGAATACATACGTAAAAACCTAGGCAACCTAATGAGCCCCGCATATGGCTAATATGGAACACTATAACCGTCTCCGCGGTATGTTCAAATTTGACCTGCCCAAGTATGAGGTTAGGGGTAGTGGTCTCGTTTGGCATAATGCCTCACTTATTAGTCCACTCGATATACGCATAGGCACGGGCAAGGGTGGAGAAGCCGTTTACCAAGAACTTGGTGACTGGCTAAATAAGCACGCCGCTCGACTGCTAAGTCTCCCCAAGGCGAGACAGCAGGAGTTAGTTCAAGAACTGGGCTCAACCGCAGAACAGATGCTAGACATCGCTCCTAAGATAACAGGAGCTGGTGGTGTTTATGTTCCTATGTCCTCTGCCTTACGTAAGTCTATGGCTATTGACCTCCCTGCTTATAAGGGATATAAGAGCCTAGAGGGACAGAGGGGAACAACTAGTGTAGCCAAGATGGGCTACTATAGAAATTGGGGAAGACGAGTAGAAGCTGCAGGCGGCGCCTTTGGTGGACTATCTGATGACAACATTGGTAACTTCATATACGCTAGAGAAGATATCGGCCGCTATATGGCTGGCCAAGGATCATACCTTAGCTCAAGAAAGCCTACAACTCTTGAGAACTACCTGGGCCTAAGTGGTAGTACGCCGGGCGCTAGACTAACAGCTGACGCTCTTTATACGGCAGAGCGCGTGCTCCATCTGCAAGACCAGCAGAAGTTATTCACACATGGTTCTGCATCGAGTGCAATGCACGATCGCGTAGCCGCCCACCTATATAATACAGGTAAGATTGTCCAAGCTACTATCCCTAACGCTCAGGCCCTCCGAAGCAGCAGTGTGGCTGGCCTACTACTAGGCGGACCTGCCATCGGTCGTAAGGGTATCTTTGGAGATATTAAAGCACAGCGCGCTTCCGTAGAAGCCTTTAGTCTGACTGCCCTTGGGCGCTGGTACGATCCCGCAGGCCTTAATGAATTAATGCAGAAAGTACATACACCTGGAGCTGTTCTCAGCTCGGAAGAGTATGTACGTCTAAAGGCATCGACACCTGGGCGAGCCGAAGATCTGATTAGTGTACTTGATAAGTTCAGACTTGAGCCGAATGCCGGAGGTGTCAGCCCGGAAGTACGGGCCTACGAGAGCCTGGGGAAGAGAGTCCCGCTCGAAGTCTCTGTGGCTGCAGCCGCCCATGAAGGTGATGCCCTTAATCTAACTATGCAAGTTAGCCACGGTCTTGTAGAAGGCAACAAGGTTTCCTTCCTCGACAGGAAAGCACGTCTTGGAACTCTTGAAGATGCTGGCTTTGATGCTGCCCTAGGAGATATCGTGTCAGCTGGAGGCTTGTCTGGTAGAGAAGCTGCTGCCGTTAGAGGGGCAGATGTAATCCTTCCTCCTATCAGTGCAAAGGGCGGAGATGTACAGCGTATTATGCGCCAGTGGTGGGAACCATATCTCAACGCCCTAACCATCCCAGAAGCTGGGGTCTTTACTGAAGAACAAACTGTAGCCAACTTAGATACCATCGCTGCTGGATTTGAGAAGACTTTAGGAACCAAGGCCAAAGTTATCCGTCTAGCTAACGGCCAGAGAAGACTGGAAGTTCCGGGTGTAACAGCATTCAATATGAAAGCCACCCGCTATCTACATGACCTACTAGTACAAAGCGGACAAGGCGCCGTTGCTGAAGACATCGCTTCTCTTAGAAGACTGCCTGTTAATATGCACGCCTTACCACAAGAGTTGTTCTCTAAGATTGGCCCCGAGGTTGGTGGCGTAAGCGCCCTAGAGGCTCTTGGGTTCCAGATCGAGGGCTACGGTGGCCTAGCCCAGCAAGTAATGAATGCAACTGCACCTCGTGGCGGTAAACGTAAAGCTATGATGAACGAGATGCATTATATAAGCGCATCCTATTCTGGTATCCCAGGATATACAACTCCCACTAACAAGATCTCCTATAAGGATCTTGATTATAGAATGATACAAACCTTCGCTCCTGGCCGTGGTGGTATTGTGCCCCAGCCTCCCATAGGGGAGGGTAACCCTCTATCAATCCTGTACCACGAGAAGATGGCTAAAGCAACTAAGCCTACGGGCAGTGAGTTTAGTGCTTACTATATGCCAACAGAAGTAGAGCTACCTGTTGATGTAGTAACCAAGAGTGGTAAAACAACTAATAAGATCCTATTCACTAGTGCTAACTTAAAGAATATAAGAGGCGGTGCTGCCGGGACAGTGCGCAGCAGCGAACAACTACGCATAGAGCAAGCAATACTAGCCAACATAGCAGGCACAGGTGGGAACCTAAGCCAGCCAGAACTGCAACGCTTAGTTACCAGATATGAGAGTGAGCTTGAGACTGTTATAACTGGCAAGGAAGGCTTATACAATAAAGCTATCCTAAAGGGTAGATCTTATGGTGCCCAAGGTTCACTAGGCTTCTTATCCGACGAAGCTGAGCGGGGACTACTAGGTCAGTTCGAAGAGGGAGCCGATGCCCTTGGTGGCATGGTTGGCGTCACAGAAGAACAGTTCATTAAGCTACGTGGTCTAAACGCTTTAAGGAAGCTCCCTGCAGAACAACGTCGTAGCGCCATAGAGTCCATGGTTCGCCAAGGCGAGTACATGATCTCTAATAGAAACCCATCTCCTGCTGGTATGGCTGTAGCCCGCGTTGGTATTATAGACTATCTATCCGATAGGACCAAGGCAGGTATGATCACTTATAATGATCAGATCCTTGAGTCTGCAGGTATGGGCCTGTTCAAGAGGGCTGACATCGACGGAGATATGGTTCGTATTATCAGTGGCTTCTCCAGAACGAGGAGCGCCCGCACGTCAACATATGACAAGCTAGCCAAGGACGCTTTTGTCTCTATGCTGCCCCAGTACCGGGCCGCTCGTACAGAAGCTGAGTCTAAGATGGTATCTGCTGCCGAAAAGATCGGTAGCCTAAGTTCCTTTGAAGAGTTTATGGGATCTGAAGAAGTAGCTTCGGCTGCTGGAAGAACACAACTTGACCTTCTAGATGATATGTTACAGAAGAAGTTTACTACGGGCCCCGCCCATAGTCTAATGATCGGTGTTGCTGAAGGAGCCCGGTATAACAAGCTTGGCGATGAAGAAGCCAACAGGTTAACTAAGGTTGCCAGATATATCTACCAAGAAGGCGGTCTGGATATTAAGCAACAGAACGTTGTAGGAGGAGCCGTTTCTAACCTACAGGCTGCAATGTGGGATCGTGATCTCACAATGGGAGAGAGAGTTAATTTAACAAGGCCTCTACTTGAGGGCATTAATAAGAAACATCCTGAACTTGGTGGAGTAGACGATACAACTATCACCAATATGTTTAAGTCCTATGATGCTGGTAATGCCCAAGGCATGATTGCTAAGAGTTACTCCAAGCTAGTAGGCCGTAGTAAGTCCTCGTTGGCTCAGCCAATGGCCTTTAGGCGAGCACCTGATTACGCTATGGGTCCTGCTGAAGTGGTAGATTCAACTCTTATGGGTATGATGAGAAATGCAGGGTCTATCCAGAGCGTAGGACAGAACATAGGCGAGAAGAACGCAGCAGTAGCTGCTGCCGTAGAGCAACCACGCACATGGGAAGGAAAGGCTAGCGAAGCCATCGACTGGATAGGTAAGCGGGTATCTGATTATGGCGAGGGCTTGAAAGCTGGCAAGGGATGGGGTAAACTAGCTATCGGGGCCGGAGTCCTAGCCGGGATTGGACTATCTCTACGTCGTCCACCTAGGATGGATACTATGGAGGCTACCCAGGAATCTGACCAGCCAGTAGTTATCCCCAGAAGACAGCGCAATCTAAGTGTAATGACTAAGAGTCAGTATGATGTTAGAATAAAGCTGAGAGATGCCCAAAGGCAGGACAACCGCGCCTTTATCAACCTCTCCGAAGCTATAGCCGGTAAGTTCAGCCAACCCTCTAACGTCCGCATGCATATTCGAGATGACTCAAACGATGTCAACTATGACAAGGTGTTTCGCGACGCCTATAACCAAGAAATGAGAGCCGGATAATAATATGGCAGATAAAAGATCACAAGAAGATATAGCCGTTGGATCTTGGACTAATGAAGCATCTAACTTGCCAGGCGCAACGCGCCTTGGTTACATCTGGCTCAACGTCCCTCCCATCTCTATTTCATACGACCTGAATACCAATAACGATACCATGATGACCATGCGTCAGCAAGGCCCTAGTATTATTAAGACGGGTCGTACTATGATGACGTTCGAAATGCAGCTTGTGTTTACCGGCCGCCACATGATCAATACAAAGCTAGCGCCTATACTGGCCATGATCCGCCGCTCCCCATATACTACAATCTCTAACGAGACTGTAGCTAAGATCCTTGGAGAAACATCTCAGGATGCAGATAGCCTTAAGGGTCTTGTAGAAATACCTATTGTGGTTAGTGGCTATACACTCAATACCGAACCCTCCCTTCCCGACACTATAACTATGCACCTGGCATTCATGATCTACAACTATACATCCTTCCTTAAGAGTTGGGTATATCTTAAGCAGGGTGTGCGCAGAGATAGCAATGGTCGCGAGACAGCTTTTAGAGAAGACGGTGTCCCCATCATTGAACCAGCGTTATCTGCTGAACATAGTAACCTATACACCCAGTGGTGCGATAGCCTAATCAAGTCTAAGGATGATATTAGCAGTTTCATGTTCGATGGAGAAGTTGCGCCCACAGAGATTGGTGCATCTAAAAAGACTCGGGCAGGTATAAAGAATGAGTCGTCCTATACCGATCTACAAACTAGGGTTGATATAAAGGACCGCGCGGTCCTACGCAATGGAGATGCAGTTATCAAGGTTGGTGACTCCTTTCCTAATACCCCTACCAATGTAACCATTGGGTACCATGTCTATGAACTAAGTGATGCTCTTAATCTAGATCTGGGTGCCTATCAGAGTAAGAGGACCGGGGAGTGGATCTGGACAAAGGAAGACATGAGGCGGGATATCGTTGGCTTCATTAAGGATGAGTTTGATGTCACGGTTGATGCTAAGGAAAATGTAGAGACCCTAGTTGTTAAGTACCGTGAGTATCTAGAAGAACTCCCTGTATACAATGTTGCCTTCAAGTACATTAAGAAGGTATCTATTACTAATACTAGCTATCGTGTAATCGACGGCATGTCATTAAGGCGCTCAGTGCCTCTATCTGTTCTACCCCTGGTGTCATCTCCCGTTCCTACGGTACAGTATCTGGGCGGTGCCACCACAGACATCAGCTTTTCCATTACCTCAACCAGCGAAGACGATGTCAGAAAGTTAACAACTATCTTCGCAAAGGTAGAAGAGAGCTGTCGGAACAAAATTCACCACAGTGGATCCCAGTTGATTTACGTTGAATCTGATTTAGCCAACTTGAATGGCACATTTGTCATCACGACCAAAGGTATCAACGCCCAGTCAGTTCCCTCGCTTCCTGGGACCTTTGTCATGAATGTCAGTCTATCCGAACAGACTGAGGTCTCTAGGTCTCTTGTAATGCCAGAACAGTATAGTACAGAGAGACGCAAAGCCATTATTAAGGACATCCTGACCTATTATAAGAAGTGGGATTCGTCCAAGATCATGGCTGGCGACCGCTATATATTCGATAAGCAGAAGCCATCTTATATCGAAACCATCCTTATCCCGTCACTTGTTAGGGTAATACGTAATGGATATCTGCGTTATCTTAAAGAGCAGAACTTTGGTGTTGCTACTCCAGGAGAGGACTTCTTAAGTGCTGCAGATCTAATGTCTATCCAGCCGGAGACCAGTAGTAATGTTATGCAAGTCCAGGATGAACGTAGGGCAGTTAACCTAAGCCAAGAAATGCAAATAGGAATAGAGTACGAAACAAGTACAGGTTTCTGGACAACTGAAAAGATGCTTGGTTCATCAAGACTAACATCCTTCATGAATCCTATCTGGAAGATAGTAACCGGCCAACTAGGACATCATGAGTTGATAGCCACCAGCGCTAGGAACAACCGCGTTTGGACAGGCCTAATAAGGTGGCTTATTACTCTACTGCCACCGGGATCTGAAAAAGATCAGCACGGCCAGATGGTAACTAATGAACAAAAGCAGATTATGGGTGCAGTGGAAGCTATTAACAAGTCCGACTCTAGAAGGTTAGCTCTCCTGCTGCGTAGCCCCAAACTATTAGATTGGGAGCAGCGCATTATGGCTGGGGAAGATGTAGCCCTCTTCGAGTCTTCCAAGACCATTAATGCTGACGCCCAGATAGACTTCGACTCCTACAAGAAGTATGAGTATCTCTATCCCAAGGACAAAGATGGCAAGCCTAGCTTTGATGACAAGAAGGCTGTAGAGGACTTCGAGTCCAAGAAGATTCTATCCTGCTATCCAGATCTTGGGATCCCTTTCAGGTATGCCTGTGTTAATAGCAAGGGCGAGCAACTCTATACCTATGTCAATGTGAAAGAAGACAATACCAAGGTTCGTGTGAAGATGGGGAATAGTTCTATTATGAGACTTGATGGGACGCCCAGCCCAGCAACATCGCTAACTATAGATCTGATTGCTAGAGTAGGCGGCGCTAGAACAAGACTAAAACAGCCTACAGACTATACGGTTTCAGGTGTCAAGGTTTCCTTTACAACTGTCCCTTCAAGAAGTGACTATGAGATTGAGATCAACTACTCGACTAGAAAGCCCGTTACTCTTCTAGCTACCAATCCAGCCTTCTATCTAGCCGACCAGACATTGCTAGACTCGCAGGAGACACAGAAGCTCCTTGCTGAAAAACCTGCTGATATCAATGCTAAGCATGATACCCTGGGGTTCAATAGCCCTGTGACCATTGAGAGGATCTTCGGGACAACCGTAGTTCCATCTAATGTCATCTCCAATACATGGAGTACAAGCGGCGTTAATCAATTCAGTGCTAGCCTGTCAATGGAAGACCCTGCCGGCAACAAGGTTTCAGCAGACCAGTCGCAATCCGACAAGTCTATTAAGAAGGCTAGAGAAGATATAGATAAACTAAACGCTTCTCGTAGGACCACAGGTGATCTATCTAAGGTTCCACAGTCTCCTAATATAAGCAATATTGGAACCATGAAGAGTCTTGATGACATCGTTGCCACCCCAAGGATCATGGGGCAGCTAACAGCTTATGGCCAGGAGACTTCAGATACTGTTATCGCTGAAGCTCAGCTTGAACATAAGATCTTCAAGTCAACCTTTAGAGACTACAATGCTGATATTGAGAAGAGCGTGGGCGATATTGTTGCGGAGGCCCGCAAAGACATCTATGCCAATCCTAAGTATTACTCTATGGATAGGGCTTATCCTACCTACAAGTTATACTTCAGGGAAGAGAATGCCCCACAGTGGTTCTTGTTCGACAACTTCTTCGACTATAGATCACTAGAATCTATAAGGTTCTGGAGAGAGAAAGCTTCTCCGGTAGCCCGTTGTCATATCGTTCTTAATGACACTAACGGAACCCTAACTGATATTAAGGCCCTACTAGCCAAGGAATCATTCAATCCTGAGACTAGGAATACTAACGAGAGTCTAACAGATGCATCTGGCGAGAAGCCAATGCAGACACTATTCCTAACTCCAGGTACACAAATTCAGCTCAAGGTTGGATATGCAACTGACCCGGCCAACCTAACAACCCTGTTCAACGGGTTTATCACAGACGTATCTCCTGGTGAGAAGTACGAGATCATCTGCGACAGTTATGGCCTAGAGTTACTCAACGACGCCGATATGGGAATGCTAACAGGCTGGCTATGCCCGCCCAAGGCATTCATCTGGATGATGCTTCTAGACCCCAAGGTCAAGCACTTGGGAACACTATTCACACCATCCACACTGCCCACAGGCCTAAGCGATTGGTTCGATGGCCCTAGCTTCGACGACAACATCTACATTAATGAGCGCCATGAGCCTGATAAGATCCGTCTATTCCAGGCATACAACGCTGATGGAATGAAGAAGTGGGACGTTCTTCAGGACATCGCTGCGGCACATCCTGGATTCATATGCCAGACAGCTGTCTTCGACGATCGCGAGACGGTCTTCTTTGGGCGCCCCGACTTCAACTATGCCTATACATCCGATCTAGGTACAGTTAGCTACTACCCAGATCTAAGCAATGAAGAGATAACTAAGGCCATGAAGGCTGTTGCTGGAGACTATTTATCTGGAGCAGCTCCTCAAACTGCCTTTGGGAAGAGCTACGTAGCTAGCTCCCAGAGCCAGGATATCGCTAACTACAACCAGAACAAAGAGAACATCGAGAACGCCCGCAAGCTTCTCGATGAGATTGGCAAGGATCCTAGCCAAGTAATTGGGTTTAACTATATGCAGTGGATGCCCTTACAGAAAGCCATCGATTCAACCATCCAGTTGTATCATGATAATCTATACAACGACTATCAAAATAACACCAAGGCTGGTGTGTTTGAACTAGTCAAAGAATACTGTAGATGCGTAGATCAGCTAAGTCAATTAGCTGCAGATATACAAACCCATGGTAACGTAGAGTATGACCTATTTGGTGGAGCCATGACGCCCGAGGCCAAGAAGAAGAGGGACGAACGCCGTAGGGCTACTATGGTTACCAAGCCCGCGGACATCTCTCTCTTCGATGTAACCGAAGCATCGAATAGAGCCCGACTAGATACCGAAGGCACAAAGGTCAAAGGCTTAGACGGTCGCAACCAGATCCTCGATAAGAGACTGGCCGTACTATTTGACAAGCTTAAGGTCTATGCTCAGCAGAATGGCTGGGTCATTGAGCTACGCGAGGGCTATAGAAATAAGCAAGATCAGGAAGCGGCTCTAACCGCTGGCTATAGCAACGCCATCTACGGCTTATCTCCTCATAGCTACGGTTTGGCTTTCGATATTGCGCTTCTATATAACAGCAGCTATTATCCTGGAGACGAAGCACTCCCCGGCGAAGTGGCAACTATCTTTGAAACGCTAGGAGACTATGCCGAACTGTCTCTAGGTATGACATGGGGTGGTAGGTTCTCAAATCTCTATGACCCTCCTCACTTCGAGTTAAAAGGCTGGACTTCTGATAAGGCATATACAGATGCCAAAGCCATGGCAAAGTCAGCAAGAGCCGAAGAGCTCAAGCAGGCTCAGGCTAGCTCTAAGAAGAAGATGGACGAGATTACCAAGCAAGGCAAAGCCGAAGGCGACGATAAGAGCAACCTTGATACAGCAACTATAGAACAAGGTGCTGGTAAGATTATTGAGTATAATCCGGAAGACTATATCCGTGTGGCAAGACTAGAGAAAGAAGTTAATCTCCTTGGCTTAGCAGAGGCAGACTATCTGCCCATAGTTAGCGCAGGGGAGTCTTCGCTGCCATGGTATGACCTTCTCTTTGATGCGGGCACTAGCTCTGTAATTAAGGGATCCTCTGTTACATCTTTCGTTCCTCTAGTCTTCTTCCAACAGGACTCAGATGTATGCCAACTTGTATACCAGGGCACAGGCGCCTGGGACTCTATCAAAGCTTTATCAACAGGCATGGATACAGGAGTAGTACAAGGTACGCCTAACTTAGTTGACCTGCAGAATGCAGCCAAAGCCCTTGAAGACAATATGAACCAGCAAGGTTCATCCGATGACAGAGACAAGCTTCTAGAACAAATGCGTGGCGCAGGAGCTTCAAGTAAGAAGGCTCAGTTTGCTGATACCTCAAAGAAGCTACAGGTCTTGAAGTTCTGGGATACAGATTCCAGTGATGTTGTAAAGGCAACCTCTAATGTCTATCAGAAGATAGGCATGCAATCTCCAATGGTTATCTACTTATGGAGAAGGATCCATGAGATCCTGGCCAAGCTAAAGGCCATTAGTGATCTACGGAACTCAGAGACTGCCCAGCTAAGTAACCTGTTTGAATGGCAGGGAAAGCTAAAGGTAGCCGTTGCGAATGCCTATTCGTCCAAGACTACCGAAGATCTGTTCATGAATGATGGATCAGCCGGCATGGTCATTGATCTGGGGACACCAGTCTTCTCTATTGTTGATAGACCATCAGATCCTCATATCGCAGTAAGGCAAGCGACCCCATCTAGTAAGGCAGATATAATCTCCTTCAGAGGTAGGATCTCAGAGACAGACCTCCAAGCCCACGTCGCTCTCAAGAACCTACTACTAACTACTCTCTTGAATATGGATCCAAGACTACAAACTATGATGGCTGTAGCTGGCCGCCCGCCTACCAAGAGAAGGTTCCGCAGGTACCATGTTGTAACTAGTTATGAGCACATAGTCAACAACAATATCAAAGCCACCTATGCCAACATGTGGAACAAGGTTAAAGTTATGTACAAGAGGCACGACCTCTTGTTAGATTACTATATCCCTATTCTCCCAACACTTATCTTTGGTAGCAAACCCAGCAATCAATTTAACATCCAGGCTGGACAGACTCTAGATATGCGCGTAGTACGAGAGATTACTGTACCTATTGAGAATGCCAGGACTATCGGGCAGGCCCGTGCTTACGCCACATCTATCCTTGCCGAAGGGGTTCGCAATATGTATACTGGGACCCTAACAATACTGGGCAACCCAGAGATCAAGCCTCATGATATTGTGTATGTATATGATGACTACACCAACATGTATGGACCCATAGAGGTCAAGAGTGTAAACCATATCATGTCAGCAGAGACGGGATTCATAACAATCATTGAGCCACATGCATACGTAGAACCACTTGGAGTTTCGTTCTCTAGACTAGCCCTTATTATTGACATCATTGATACAGCATTAATCTTCTGGGCAGCTGGTAAGTTCGTCGCCGGTGGAGTAAGAGCAGCATGGCTGATTGGCAGAGAGGGCTGGGCTAAGGGCTCAGAGATCTTAGCCACAAGAGCAGCCAAGGAGATGGGGGCCAAGGTAGCAACAGCAGAAGCAGCTACTACTGAGTTATGGGCTGTTGCCTCCAAGAATACAACCCCTATTCGGAGACGTGCCTTAAGCAAGGCCCTACGTCGTAATGTTAATAAGCTTATTACAGACGAGAAGGCCGAGGGCGTTATGAAGGTTGCCCGTGAGAAGCTTCAGGGCCCACTGGGCACAGTAAAAGCCGAGGAACGCATCCTAGAAACTCTGAAGAGTGCGCGCCGTCTAAAGACTAAAAACACACCCGCCCCCACTAAGACTATCTTTGAGCCGCCTAATAAGATAGAGGACTTTACAGGCGATGAGATACGAGAGGCACTCCAACACCTAGGCGTTGACCAGGCTGTTATCCAAAAGCTTTCTCGTACATCAGCACTTGAGACACTTGGAATGGCTAAGGATGTTGTTAAAAGGGTAGCCCAAAATCTGGGCAAGGATCCAAAGACAGCCAAGCTCTTCCATCTAGGAATAATGCAGAAGCTCATGGTCCTAGGCCTTGGTCTTGGGGTCGGATACTTCTATATCTTTGCAGGCAAGGATGATAAGAACTATGCTTGCCCTCTCAAGATTACCCCGCTATCATATAAGGGCTCGCCTTATACAGCAGGGCTTGAAGGCCTAACCCACAAGGGTGGGGTCATGAACATGGTCAAGGGAGAACTAAGAAGGTTCTGGGGATCTCTACAAACAGTCAACCAGGCCTTTGGATCTTGGTGGCGTAATAAGACATGGACGTTCGAGGAATAAGGAGACGCAATGAGCCAGACCATATCCCAGAAGATGCGTAATAACAGCAGGCTAGAATCAGACAGGAATCCAAAAGATATCCCTGTCTTTATAGACTATATCAACGTGGACCAATCTATTGCTACTGTACGCATTGTAGGAAGTGATGAGAATAAGAGTCTAGAGCTACCTGTGATCATGGTAGACCCAGACTATATCCGTGGCCCCATTAATGTCTCTAACTATAACGGAGTACTCGAAGGCGACCCCAAAGCTCCAACAGGCGTACGCCTTATCAAGAAGGCAACCGTCGAGCCTAATATTCGACACGGTGTATCACAGGCACTATATGGATCTGCTAGCGGCAGAGCCCAAGAACCTGTAGATAGGGTAGTCGGCAGGACTGCCAAGAACGCTACCCAGAAACAGAACCATGAGAATTTACCTAATGGGCAGATGATAGTCATCAAGCCGCCTAGGCAATTGCCTGTTCATTATAAGGGTAGAAACCCCTTTGTTAATGATTCCCCTGCAGATCTACTAGATGCCGCCGGGGCCCATATCTTAGTCTCAGAAGATGAGGCCAGGCTAATTGCTGACCCTGGGAATGGTATAGTTGTCAACTCAAGATCTGGTATCAATATGGCAGGGAAGGTAAATATAGGCACATCCATTCAGGATGTTAGGATCGGCGGCGCCTGGAGGTTCAATCCTATGCTTCAATTCCAAGTACCATCTACCGCGGTTACCCCTATCCCTACCCTGCTTTATGACTACCCAGGTAAGGATATACTCGGTGGAGTAGATAAGTATATAGATGCAATGAATAGCTAATGAATACCTTGTTATAATCCATATAGCGGAGTCCCCTAATGCCCGGCCTATATACCACCCAAGACATATACATGACTGATAGCGGTGACTTCGCAGTCACTGAGAACGGTGACCTACGTTCATCCGATATGGATGAGACCGTCCGCCAAGAGGCTATTCTTACTCTGTATACGCCAGTCGGCGAGTTCGACTCCTTCCCTATTTATGGTTCTAAGCTAATGGACTTCATAGGTGAACCTAACTCCAGAGACAATGCTGCGCTTATGAGGAAAGAGGTTGTCCGAGCACTAACCCAACTAGGGTCATTCTCGGCCGATGATATAGAGGTAACTATAACCCCCATTGGTATCGACGACGTTCTTATCAACCTAGACATACAGAATGTACTAGGCATTGGGGAACAAAGCCTAACCATTGACTTTAACTATATCAAGGGCATCCAGATAACCAATTAAGGATAGGCATATGGCAAACGTAACAATCAAAGATGAAGACCAGATGAGTACAGAAGCTCTTCGGCTTCTGCAAGACAATACTCAGATCACAAACGTCTCAGATGGCACCCTCGCCAGAGCCTTGATCCGTGCTATTAGTGATATGCATGGAAAACAATATCGTATCCTTACGCGTGAACTAGCCAATGGATTCTTAAGTACGGCAACTGGTGTATACCTTGATATGTTTGGCGTCCTATTAAGTACGCCTAGAGGTTCCAGTACTCTAGCCGGTAGAGAGAATGTACAGAGATTCTACTCCACTGATGGCCTGACACCTATAGCGAGCCTAGTAGGAGCCGGAAGTCTAGGCGGAGTTATTCCAGCTGGGACTATCGTTCAGTCTGGGAATGGCTCTATTCGCTACGAAGTTGTCTTCAATGTTCCCTTTAGCTCAACAGACCTTCAGGTTATGGCAACCGTTAGAGCTGTAACAGAAGGTGTAACTTCTAATGTTGGTACCAATATCCTCACCACGCATTCGCTAAGTGTTACGGGCTTATCTACCACAAACATTCTTGGTATCTCCAATGGCACAGATATACAAGGCGATAGTGAATATCGCTACATGCTATCCAAAGCGATCACAGCAGCAGAAGCCGCAAATGAGATCTCTATTAGACTGGCTGCCTTATCAGTAGCAGGCGTATCAGATGTAAGACTTCTTCCCTATTTCCATGGCGTTGGAACATTCACTGTTCTAGTAATAGGAACAACTCCAGTGGTATCAGCTCAAGTCCTAGAGGGTGTACGAGCTGCGGTATCTGGAGTAACTGCTCTCGGGGAGTTCTTCTCAGTCCGTGGCCCGAGGTATATAGGAACAGAGCTGCAGGCCAAGCTCATCTTTAGAGATGATGCCGATGAGACTGCAAGAACTAGCATAGCTGCTAGGGTAACTGATGTGCTATACGAATATATAAATAACCTACCCCTAGGCGAAGGTTTGGTATGGAATGAAATTATACAACGGATCATGGAGACTTCGCCACTGATCCACGATATTGATGATGATCCTGCCTCCGCCTCATGCCTCCGAGTGTGGACATGGACTCCGACTATTATGGATATCATAAACAATGTAGAGACATATCACAGAGTCAAAGAAGAGCTCAAAGAGCCTACTCGTAACTACGAAGCTTATTCGGATGATAAGATGATCGTAGAGCAAGACCTTCAGGGTTTTGTTCATGAAGCCAACTTCACGCCTATACGCATTACCTGGGAGTAACTTCTAAATGTCTCCAATCCCTTCTGGTTTATCAGCATCGTTCTTCTATACAGACACGACAATAGAAGAGCATGTCCTTGAGCCAGGTAAGGCTTTCTATTCCCCGTTCACTCAGAAGCTAGCTAATTACTATCCGGGATGGATGGAACTTCGGATTGATAAGTCTTCTGTTGGCCAGCAGATTATCAACACAGCAGGTATCCAGTTACAAGAACTAGACCGTGCCTTTGACTTAATGAAGAATAGCCTTCATCTCTCAACGGCAGATCTTAATGCCGCTGATGTTCTTTACAAGGTTAAGCTAAGTCGAGTGGTTGCACTTGATGAGGATAACCCTCCCGCCTTGCATGGTGACGGCGCCGACATTATTATATCCGATAGCTCAGATGAGTTCCTAAGACAAGTTTTCCCTACCCGCATCGAGGTTGAAGCCTCTGGACTGGGCGCTAGTGGTGTAACAGAGGGTCTCGTTATTCCGGATCTAACCTACGGAGTAGAGTACTATACCCCCTGGGTAGACCAGCATAAAGAAGAAAAGGACCTATACTACAACTGGGATGAGGCTTCTCAGAAGCTTATTAAGTTCCACCTAATTAGTGAAGGGATGGAGCGCCCTCAAGAGATCCCTGTGCATAAGGAAGTTCTTGGCTATTATAGTCTTCTAGATCACGAGGGTGATCCTATTACCGGAGACTTCCACGGCATCACCATTGACGATGACCGTTTATATATGCTCTTCGGAAATCTCCTATATATCTTTGATGCACGCATATCCCTACTGCTAAATACGGATGCCAGCTGGGATGGCAATAAGGAACAAAGCTTCCTACAGGCTAAGTGCGACGCTATCATTTTAGACGGAGTACAACAGGGTGCGGGCATTCTAGTAGATGGAGACAGATCTCAGAAGTGGCTATGGTGCTACGATAATTGGGGCTGGATTAAGTATCGACTTCACTATGACTATGCTATTGTTGACTATGATACAAACACAATCTTCTTTAGAGAAGAGTACACAACCTGCCTAGTTGACGGAACCACATACGATCAGGAACTCCACAATGTGTGGAACTGGTTTGACGAGTACGGCCTAGTCCTAGATACAGAGAGACTGCTCGGAGAACCTAATGAAGAGTATCAGGCGCGGCTACTGAATGTTATGAAGTTCCGTGCGAACTCAACTACCCAGGGAGTGATCGACGGCGTAACACAAAGTCTCGACCTTGACAACTGGGGCTATTTCCCATCTGGCCTATATCCCGAGAACCTATTCGTGGATGGTCTCTTTCCTAGTGGATACCCGATCTACCCCAGTGGGAACATCCCAGTTGACATTGGAGACGTAGCTCTAGTAGATGCTTTATATACTCCCGCATTCTATGAGACGGTTGTCGACTCTGAGACTAACATCCCAACAGTTGAGATGGTTGATTATACAAAGGAAATCCTAAAGACCTTCCCTATCTTCTGGGGGTCAGGGACTCCTGACCAATATGGATTCATCTGGGACATTGCCCCCTTCGATGGTGGCTATAACAACGTAAGTATAACTCCGGACTTCATGGCATTGCTGCCATCGGGCATTGATGAGAAATGGTATCAGTCTGGCATACAGGACGTAAACCCACTCACCTCCAAAGAACTGATGGTACGGCTATCTAGAACAGACGAGGACGAATGGATCCCGGAAGTTTGGAATGGTGACTTTCATATCCACAACAAGCTCTACTACCTATACGCACAAGGCGTTGCAGAAGTCATACCTTCAGGAGTAACAAGCTATAGCATCCTAGGTAGCGGCCTAATGATCCCTGGCGGCCATAAGGAACTCATCGCTAATGAGACCTTTAATAGTGGCTTGATCCACCTTGCCTCAGGCACCGAAATGCTTCCCGTTCATGAATTCACAGATAACGGAATGGAATATATGGTGTCTGGCAATACGTTACTTATGGATCCAGAGCACGGCGAATTATGCTTCTGGTACGAGACCTCACCCTCGGGATGGTATACAATACCGGGCTGGGACTTCAACCCAACACACGCAGCCCTATATGACGGATTCATTTGGATCTCTGACCAGAGACAAATGATCGACCCGTCTGGTAGCTATACGCTAGAAGTAACTCCCGACTCCATTCCGTTTGGTGGAGCTGGTGGAGGAAGTGTCGTATTGGGCACCTTACTAGATACAGCCGGCGAACCCATCATAGGCGCCGACGTATACTTCAGAGTCATTCCTAGTGGACTGGGTGAACTAACTGATGAGTATAGAATGACAGGCTTGACAGGTCAGGCCTATACCTTCTATAATTCACCAGTAGATATAAGTACTATATGGGCAGACCAAGTATCTATAGATAATCCTACTAATTCCCTAGTGGTAGATGATCTTATCACAAGCGATGAATATGATAAGATCTGGACGGTTACTACCGAAGCTAGTGCTGTATCGGGATACCCTGGTAATATTCAAAAGGTATGGATGGCTTACCACGAGACCTTAACTCTAACTGTGGCTAGCGGCGAATGGCTACCAGTGCCCTCGGGCTGGCATGAAGACAGCCTAGGGAACCAGACCTATCAAGGATATGTCACCATCGGTGGAAGTGAATTGAACGGCACAATAGGCGGCGCAGATTACGGAGATGACCTGTTCAATATTGATTTAACCTCTATTAAGTATGCTGGCCTACAGGCCATAAAAGAGGTTGGTAATACAAGCCTTCCTTTCGCATATAGATATGAAATAGATGATTACACCGAACCTAAGGACTACGGGAAAGTGCTGGTTTATGCTGTTACAATACCTACGGGATCTGTACAAGTCAGCTTTGATACTTACAGGCCAGTACGGCCAGTGAATGTGGTCCCCAATTCTCCTACGGCCGGCCAGACTACATTGTATTATGGCGAGCCAACCGCAACTATCGATGCTTCCAAGACATATCAGGTTGGGTATCCACAGGTCGCCACGATTGAGTCCTGGGCCGTATGGGAAGGCGTCGAGACTATTCACCAATTTAAGAGCATAAGTATGAGCTTCTCGGACGAGCAGTCGGGGACATTCCGCCTCGATGATAAGTTCGCAGACTTCGTCTCATACCTAAGATATATCTAAGAGGGGCGCCGATGAGCGTAAATTCAAGTAGCAGTTCAGACAACCTAGATAATGTCTTCAGCGAGCCACTCTTCAACAGAAACGAAGTGGTTAACTCGACCAAGCTCAACCAACTAGGAGCACAGGTCGGAGCCCAGTTTGATATTGTTAGCGAGGCTGTCGGGAACACCTATAGCCAAGGCATTCCTAATGTGGGCGGATCACTGGGTGATCAAGCTCTTCTAACGCCTACTCCTCTTAACTCAGACGATCCTCTAGGCACCGTTCCACTAATGTATTCAGCAGCAAACACACTCTTCAACAAGATTGAAGGATGTACTACAAGCTGGACTCAGGCAACTATCGATGGCATCTTAACAGATATATGCACAGTCACACTGCCGACTGGTAGTCAGATATCAGCTGATCTAGCTGTCGCCGACGACGAACATGAAGTTGTTAAGAACGTTGTTCTCTCAATAGGGAACACATTCTACCCTGGGATATACCTAACGCCAACAGGGCACTCAACCCATGTCGATATGGATTCATTGATCTATGTCGGTCGCGATATCCCGAATAGTGAAACCAACTGCACGCTGTATGTATCTAACCTAAGTACCACAGCGGCGTTAGAAGAAGTTATCCGTAACGTTGGAGATCTAACGGTCTCCAGGCTAACAGGATATGTTCTTACAGATACGGCTATCTCAACCGAGTCAGCCTACCCAACGATCACAAAGAGTATCAACTCTATTGATGACAAACCTGTCACTGTGCGTTGGCATGCTCGCCTAGCGTTTGATCCAGCAACACATCTACCTACAACTGGGGCACTCTCTGGTCCAAACTGGGTTTGGACAACAACTGCTAGTGCTTCCTCATGGGCGGATGGTAACCCGTCTCCCACCATGGTTAGAGCACTTATCGCTAACGACATAACTAATACCTGGCTGAATGTTAATAGTTCATTTAGTCCATTAGCCTATGCTAACGGAGCACCACTCCTGAATAGCACTGGCACTCCAATCGCAGTTACAGTAGGCTACCAACACTCAACAGGTACTCTTACTATAACAATGCCAACGTACACAACCGTCTTCGCTAATCTATTCAGCACCTATAGCGACCAATCTCCCGCCTATATCGATGTCTACTTCGCTGTAGAAGTTCCCTATAGGCTTCTACAGTCTTACTCAACTACCTATGACCACGAAGGTGCTGATGATAGATACCTATTCAAGCATATCCTTGGCGATCAGTATGGATGGTCTGAGGCCAGTGGATACCCAAACACAATAGCCAATAGGCTAGATGCCGATGAGGCTGACATTGCAACTCTGATGGGCCAGGCTTCTAACTCGCTGCGCACTCATGAGACAGTTACAGTTGATATCGCTGACATCCTTGCTTCAAGAACAACTATAGAGAGTGCTCTTGTCAACAACGTTATGACACCATCCATCTTCTCGGATATCGTTAGTAACGCTGATCCGGCTATTACACATCACACTGTAGCCCTACAGCCAGGCATACACAACCTAAATTCAAGTCCACTCATAGTGCCTGCATTCAACTCTATCATTGGAGTATCAGCAGACGAGTGTAAGATCAATGGAAATATTGTTCTTGGCCGCGGTGCAACTCTTGAGAACGTGAACGTTTTGGGTACAGTAACCTGTGGCGAGGCGCCAGAGGACGTACAGAGCGACACTCTTGCAGACAACCTATACAACTGGGCAGAAATGTTCTCTATACATTGTCCAGCCGGAACAACCACGGGCTCATCAATTATTAATCAAGCGTGGCCGTATGGATATGGCACCAACTCTACTGCCACTACGCGTTGGACCTGTGCACCAATTACAACTGGGACAGGTTCTATATCTGTCGGAGCAGAGAAAGATTCAAGTGGAGTTAATAGACTGGTTGCTTCCTCTATCGCTCCTGGTGGAAGCTCAGCATCGTTCACTCTCAACACAAACTCTTTCAATAGTGTTGCAATCAATAACACGATATATGCCAGAATAAAGGTGCCTACTATAAGTGCCAGTACGGCTGAAGCTGGCGTAGGAATGCTTACTGGAACCCGCGGGGTAAGGGTTCATGTCTTAAATAGCGGTGGAACGCGATACTGGAACGTCCAGGCTACTGGAGATGGTTCGACTTGGGGAGGGTATGGAAGTCCAATAGCTATTGGAACTCCCAACCCATACACAGAGTGGACCGATCTTAAAATCGTGTGGTATACAATAAAGGTTGATGTATATGCCAAGACTATAGCAGGAGCCTACACATTAATTGCAAGTGTGAATCTCCCTGGGAGTTTAAGTCCTATAATGGGAACAGCCTATGGTCAGATCTATAGTAAGACACCAGCCAGCGGAACCTCAACAATTGAATGTTGCAGGTTCTTTATTAAACAGACAGCATCCTCTGCAGTTGATCCTCTTGCTGGCTCCAACCCTACAACTACAACAACACTAATAAGGCATGGTATTAATAAGTGCCATATATATAACCCAGCAAGTAGTGGAATCATCCACAACAATATGCTTGCTGGAGTAGAAATTACTAATAGTCGAGTGACTGCTAAAGCTCCAGTTAGCTACACTGGTAACAAACTGGCTATATCTAGTAGCTCAAGAAGGTCCAATAATACATCTGGGTATATGAGACTGCTCGATTCTGATGGCCAGATTGCAGAGATTCTTGGCGTGGAGCAGTATATCTAAGGAGGAATTAAGATGGCACTAAGTGGAAAGATTGTAAACACCTCAAGGGGTTCTAGCGGAAATCTACTCAGCGTAGCAGCTGGAAGTCGTGGCATTCTTCGGAATCTAAGAATAAACTCGACAGGACACGGTGCCGGAGACACTGTCTCTATAGCTTTTAATGTTGATGGAGTTGCCGGCGACTCGATCAATTTGTACACATATCCTACCGGCGGCTGGGACACAATGCTCCCAGGCTTTAGTGGTGGCACGGGCGGCAATCTTACAGGTACAGCAATTAACATTCCGTTTAATAATGGGATTACTGTCCCGGTTGTTATATCCGGCTCTGTAACAGTTGAAGCGTCGTTCGACATTGTAGTCGAGTCTTAATAACAGGAGCTACAATTGGCCTGCCTAAAGCGCTTCTACTTCCGATATTCTCGTGAGGTCCCTAAGACTGATATAGGTACATTACGTGGGCCGAATCTGGCCTATGTTAATGTGCCTGAGCTTGACCCGTCTTCGGATACTGGGAATATTAGTATCGTAGATACATCGACATCCTTCCCAGAGAACTCAGTTCTCTTCTCGGATTCGGTGCGTATCTTTACGGCGGGATATACCCTGGCAGACACAGACAACGTATTGATCACTGATGAGTATACCAATACCAACTCTAACCACACACTAGATCCTATAAGCCGAAGCCTACCTGTGCGCCCCATGTGGTATAGACATAAGTTCGATCTACCTATTATTACTCAGCCCAATGGCTTATATTCTGTACAGGTCGTTGATAGTCTAGGTAGTACAATCTCCTCTTCTCACTATAAGCTTTATCCAGATAGCGGCGCTGCGAAAGAGGGGATCTATACAGATCTAATCAATACGCCTGATCTATGGTACTATGTGGTTTATCTAACTACGAGCGGAGCAGAAGTCCGCAGGCTCCTATCGGTTACTCCTATCTTCTCTGACATATCTAAAACTGGTGGAACACTTATAGGTAAAACCTTTAAGACGAACTATAGTACCTTATATAACACTGTGGAGATCACTACTCCGGAAGCAAATCACCAGTACAGCCTAATGGCTATAGGTACTACGAAGATAGCTGTAAAGCATCCTGTCCAGGCAGCCGATGAGGACCCATGGTATGTGCAGATTACTAATGGATACTTTAGGAAGTATGTAACCGATGGCAGTGATGTCAATGTGTACGAATACTACCTCCCAGAATATGCAGTTCAGACATGGAACCCCAGCCGTCCAGACAAGTCACAGTTCGGTGAGGCGCCTATCTTCCTAGATAATGATTTAGTACGACTAAGGCAAACACCATTATCTAATAGCAATATTAGGACCGGGTCAGATATAAACCCAGCCGAAAATGTACGAGTCTACTTAAGGGCAAGCAGTGAAAGATCTAACGAGATCAATGAACTGATCAATGCTGCGGGCGGCAAGGTAGACACAGCTCCCTATCTGGGCAACGAAACTACTGAAGGCTGGTGGGAACTAATTATAGACGGTATCGACCGCAATACGGGTCTCATCAGAGTTAAGGGAATCAGGGGAAAGTTGGATCCGAGTGATACCGATCCAACTGATATTCTTACTGGGGACGACGCCAAGATCTATGCCAGCGATACTCTAATTGCCTTCTATTATTATGAAGAGCTTGAGTATACGTTCAAGAAGATCAACCTAAATCCTATTCAGAACAGGCAGCTATTAACAAGCGGTGTCTCTATCTACATGAGGCCCCCTGCTTATAAACTAGGGAGCGCAGCTAGTATCCCAGCTAGTACAACAGTAGACTACCTAATGTTTGATAAGGATCAGAAGATCATTAAGGCATCAGACACTTCCGTTGTCCTAGGTGGAGCTCTAGAAGACTTCTATGCGGCTGGCGCCACTGAAGAGATCCCAGGAGTCGGGTACAACCAGACCCTTCTGCTAGAGATCGCTCGTATCTTTGTAAGGAATACAGCTCTTATTCGGGACATCACAGATGAGAACCTGGTTGACACACGCCAACAGGGCGGCCTTCTAATTGAAGACCTTCCTCAAGAAGTCATCGATCTTATCAATAGGTCTACCAATGACATGTATGAATTGCGGAACTGGGACGGCATTGTTCTCCCAGGAAACTCTGTGGTCATAATCAAAGTCCCTAGTTATCTATTAAACGATAACTGGGAAGCAGATGGGACTCTACTAATAGGAGATGCTCTTACCCGCAGGATGATTGATATCCGCAACCTATGTAAGAAGCACCTAGCCTCTGGCGTACTACCCATAGTGAGGTTCTATGATAATGCAACGAGAGAGATCGTAGAGACCTATAAGCCACCCCTCGACAGAAGGTATTTCTAATGGCTAACTGGAGTTACTTAGACGCCTATACTGGCTCACTGCCCGCTGCACAGCGGCAGCGCCTGCTTGACCTGCTATATGCAGATATCAAGACTGAGACCATTGGCAATATCACAGACTACGAAGCACAGCTTAACAAGCAGTTAGAGAAGATCGCTGGCAAGCTCCCAGCCCCTAAGTTCAAGCTCAGAAAGACCAATGAGAAGGGCATCACTAACTCCTATAACTATAATGATATGGAGACTAATGCCATAAGTGATCTGGGCCTACTCTATAAAGAGGCAGTCCTACTAAGCGAGGCCTCATCCAATCATAGTAATCTGTTGATTGGAAAGCTAGAGTCTATCGAGAGTGTCCTGGGGCGCCTTGAAAAGGAAGTAGATTCTCTTGAGGTTTTAGCCTCTAACACAGAGGGCTTTGTAACAAGTGTCTTCAATTCCTTTGAGGAAGGTAGTACTAACCGGCTAGAAAGATACCAGTCTCCTTCTATCTCTCCATTTACAATAGCCATTGTAGGCTTCATTAGTAATGAGTATGATGCCGTTACCGAAGGTGGTAGCTTACGCCTCCCTGTCAGCAACACTATCTCATATAGGCTTGAGGCAGCATCGCTTGAGAATCAGACTCCAGAAGCCAGCGGCGTTATCTCTACTAGCGAAGATACTCCTACAGAAGACAGAGAGTATGGTCTAGCTAAGCTCATAGATGCAAACACCTCGACCTATTGGGCAGAGACCGTAACCATTCCAACCCTAACAGCTCAATCGGCTACCGCAGATCTTGTAGTACTATTGGCAGGTGTGCAACAGCTTACACGTATTGTGGTTGAGCCCTTTACTAGATTCCCATATAAGATTACAGGGATCCGATACAAAGAGAACCGCGCTAGTGTTCAGGAGTTTGATGTCTACGATGACCCAGCAGAGAGATTCCCCATCTGGGTGTCAGGAAAGACCATCATCGAATTCCCCACTATCGCCGCTGATCAGATCAGAATATCTATAGAGCAGCCTAACTACTCAAGACTACGCTATGTTGTCCCCAACACTAACAATACTGTTACTGAGCTCTTTGATCTAGCAACTGGTCAACAACTTGACATCAGCCCCGAGCTAGAAGAAGTAGACTCAGTATACTTTGCTATGACGCGCAACATGCGCAACCTATTGAATATCAATAGGGACAAGTTAATGGACATCACGACAGTGGATACGTTCGAGTTCCTCTATGGCCTTAAGAGTCTAGCTGTAGCACAGCTTAACTATAAGAGCCAAGGGATCTTTGTATCCAAGACGTATGATATACCATTAGCCGGAGGCATTGGACTAGAGGTAGACCAAACAAGTCCCAGCGACTTAGTGTCTGTTGAGTTTGATGTCCTTGCAGAATACCGTGATGCTGGTGAGTATGTGGATAACTTCGAGTCACCTATCTTACCCGCAGATATATCTGTAGTTACGGGCGAGATCCTTGACGGCGAGGAAGAAGACTATAATACCCGCTGGGTAGCAACTACTAGGTTTAGAGTAGATGAAGCAGAAGAGATTGTTGTCTACCAAAATGGTACAATAATGTTAGATAGTGCATATAGCAAGAGCTTCTCCGATGGCTACCTAACCATTGAAATAGACAGCACTAAAGTCTCCTATGCTTCTAGGAAAGTCTCCTTCTTCTCTATAGACTACACTCCACAAGAGAGTGCCTATACAGTAGGTCTTGAGAGACATGATAACACTCTAGTTAATCTCCGTATCTTCCTTCGTAGTAAAGACCCGAACAAGCAATTAAGCCCAGTCATTAACTCATACAGTATGAAGTTCAAGAAGTTCTCCGGAGCTTAAGAATGCCCGAAGTAATCATAAAAGACACCGCTCTAATAACCGGTCTAATAGAACAGAAGCTTAGGATCATTGACAACCTTGTCAACGATAGGTCTTTGACCCTACGCGGAGATAGCAGCCGTGGCGATCTTCTGTCATCTGTTCAGCTCGCCCTTCGGGACTTCCTTGCATCTATCAAAAGATGTAGTACAGCATCCGCAATGACTCGGGTAGTGCGCGGGAACATTAATAGCTCGGAGCAGTACAATGCCTTCTGGGGAGCTGTCAATGACGACCTAGTCTCCCTATACAAAGAGGCCGACAGGCTTGGTGACCTTCTTAAGGATCACCATAACTATGTTATGGCCGATATACAGAATCTATTAATCCAACTTAAGGCAGTTAATAGTAGGCTAGCTAACTATGGCCTCTACGCAGAGACACTGCTATCCAATGAGCGTAATCTAACCGACAACTTCAGTGACACCTCAAAGCTAGAACTCAACTCTCCGCTACTAGGGAAGTCTGAGTGCACGGTAGATATGGTACAGGGAGTAGTTACACTTGCCATAAGTTCCGAAGAGTTAGTCAAGAAAGATGGCATCGCTGACATCGTTATCTCTTCAGTCAATAGCAATGGCCAAGCCTATGGAAGTACCAATCTATTAAGCACTATTAATAGTGGGGACTTCTACCTATATGAATACGAGATAACATCTGAAGGAATCCAGCCTAACAAAGTTACCCTGGACTTCACTATTAAGTTAGAGGAAATGAAGATCCTCAACTTCCTACGTATTGTCCCCAACAACTTTGGAACGAAGACCTGGCCAAAGATCACAGCGCTGGATGTATCAGAAGATGGTATTACCATGAATAGTATTCGTAACGAGCTGCTTGGCAATGGAGCAAGTGAGGACCAATTCACCCTAGCTCCTTATACAAGTAACTATGCTGGAGAGGGACGCTACAGCTTCCTCCCCAAGCGGGTTAAGTTCGTACATATCACCATTGAACAAACAGCCCCTTACTTTGATGTAGCACGCAATCTATATAGATGGGTTGTTGGTATTAAGAATATCGAGCTGTGGGGTAGGAAGTTCGAGAATGAGTCAGAGCTTATCTCTAGAGATTATACTATCACTAAGGGTATAGAGCAAGTAGCCTTTGATGCTGACGAGTTACCTAACCTACTATACTCCGATACCCTACTGGCCTCAGAGGCAGATATCAAGCATGAGGTATCCGTTGATGGTGGGATGCGCTGGTATAAGATAGCCCCCCAATACCTAAGCACTGTAGACCCTGAGGCACCAGAGCTTATCTACGTAAATGCTGTTGATGAAACTGGTGGCTCCACTGGTCTCAACCATATTCAAACAGAGTATGAAGCTACTAACATCAGATACCGCTTAAGGCTAAGTAAGAACGAGACCGTGATCGATGACCCTGAACTAGCAGAGTATTATTCTCCCATTGTGAGAAGTATTATACTTAAGATAATTACCAAAGAGGTCTTGTAATGTCAGTAACCAGTAGACGCCTAGCCGTCCACACAGATAAGATCCTCAAGGAATACCTGCTTAACGGGACGCTTCCCGACGAGCTTGTCGTAGAACGTCGCCTACAAGAAGACCTTGGCAGATTTAGGAATGTTACCACGGGCGAGTATACTATCGAAGAGCCGCTATGGGAGCCAACAGCTCTTGCTTATAGAGAGATCTCGGATGTGGCTAAGTGGAACCTAACCCAAGTATCTGCTGAAGAAGATATTGAGATCCTATTCGCAGACATGCTAGATGATACCAAGCTCCTAACAGACAAGCTTTATGAGTATACGACTCGTGCAAGGCTCGTCCGCTCAAGGCTTACTAGGCTTCTTGCAAGAATAGAGAACCTCATCTTGCTGTCCGATGATAGCGATGGGTTCTTATTCTCTTTCTTTGATACTTTCAATGACACATCGCTGGTGTCGCTAACTGATCCAGTATCAAGCGTGCTAGTAGATGTCGAACAAGGTATCGTTCAACTGGCTACAGATCCAACAACCGCCATTGCCGGGGTTGAGTGGGAAGATACAATCCTTAACTTGAACTTCCTGCAGGATCGTCCAAACGAAGTATCCTTTACAGTAATGAATCCCCTGGAATCAGCGCCTCCACTTAGCTCCACTCCTATAACCGCTATCTTCCAGCCTAATGCTACAGCATGGCAGAGAGAACTAACAATAACAGGCGTAGGTCCGCTAGTAAGCCATCTAACAGTATTGGTATCACCATTAGAACCAGTTGCTATCAATAGGATAGAGATAGCTACCAAGATGACTAACTATGCTGACCAGCTATTGATCCAGGTTATGTACTCCCAAGATGGAGTTTCATTCCATGATGTCAAGTCTGCCAACAATCCTCAGTATGTTGGCCAGAGTGCAGTCTTCAGTTTCGAGCCTGCATTTGCTACTCACTTTAGGTTTATCATAACCAAGATGTCTGCCGACAGTGGGCGAACCTATAACATAGGCTTCCAACACATTGGGTTTGTACGTACACAATATAAGACCTCAGGCGATCTATATTCTACGTCTATTACAATGCCGGATAATAGACCCATAGGGAAGGTGGCCTGCGAGGTTTGTGAGATCAAGCCTCAGGGCACGGACATCGAATACTTCATTGTTGCTGGTGAATCTACAATCCCCATCTCTCCTGCTGACGTTGCAGAGCCAAGGTATTCTAAGATTATAGATCTAGGCGCACTGCATGAGGTATCGAAAGATATTAGCGCAGATGTAGAAGCAGGCTACGCGCAATGGGTAGTTGAGGTATCGGGGGAAATCTCGGGCCGCCTATCTGCAAGCATCTATGATCTTACAGCTGGAACGCCCGACTCATATGAAGACCTAATCCCCCAAACGCTTACCATCTATAGAAATATTGGGGATCTAGTTACAACTTCTAACCAGCCCTATGGTGTCCGCGGGTACCAAGTAAATCCCTCTGGTCTACCAAGCGAGTATTACCAGACCTACTGTCAAGTAACTAATGCCGATGGCCAGACATATGACTTTGGGACATCCGCTGTCGTCCTCGATAACAAGATTACCCTTGCTTCAGCCCTCTTATCTGAAGGCTTACACAAGGTAGCTACTACACACTATGACAACCTACAGGCCGAGATCTCCAGCAAGTCAGATAGATACTTTGCCTGGAATGGAACCTACGTCTCACCTTTCGACTTCTACAATAACTTTGGGGTAGATAACTACGGAGTCTTTACATATGATCCTGCAACCGGCAAGGTCATTATGAATCCTCTCCAGGACAAGACTGTCCTAGTTGAGATAGATTACGAAGAGTCCTTCGTCCCTGCGGACGATGGTAGTGGGCAATATCGCTCCGCAGCATCCCCGCTCCCATTCATGTGGTATCCAGAAGTAACGGCTATTAATGCTGGAGCGGTTATAGATATCGAGACAGATGGAACAGCCCACGAGCCTAAGTGGGTTAATGAAGTTCATATGCTGATGTCTACGTCAAGCTATAGCACCATCAGCGTACACTACTCTCCAGATGCTATCAATTGGTATGAGGCGGATAGTAATGTTCCAGGACCTGTGCCTGGCAATCCTATGGTGGGAGTCATCCGGTTCGACCGACCTGTATACGCTAAGTATATTCGTCTATACTTTGTGGCCGGATCCAACCTGGACTTCACAAACGGGTACATTAATCTATTTGCCCCCGTGCTTAGGGAGCCCGGAATCTTAACTTCCACACTGGCATTTATGCCAGCTGGGACTATCTGGTCCGAACTAAGAGACTCTCTGATAACTAATATTAGCCAGACGCATCAAGTATATGATGCCTTTGACGATGCATTGCTTAATGAGTATAGCCCTGGCGTTGGTGGTGTCGCCGACATATCAGCCATTAACTGTCCCAAGCTATATCTCAAGACAAAGAGCAATACAGGGTCAGATCCCTATATCGCAGGTATAACCCTAGAGGCTACTGCACTAACTGATGAAAGAAGTCTTATTAAGTTTGCTTACATAGGTACCAGTTCTGAAGGATCTAGTAGGGAAATCCGCTTCAAAGCCCACCTGAGTTCAACAGTAAGTGGGCTCACGCCTGAGCTTCACAACTACAGGGTCAAGATACTGTAACAGCTTGTTGTTAGAATATACTGGGGAATTACGGAGAATCGCATGCCTAACTTTAGCTACCGCGGGCTTTCAGGCCTATATAAGGGAAGTCTGGGTAACCAGCTTTCCGACTATATAAAGATTGATACCAGCTTCCTGGAACTATCCAAGGATCTGCGGGATATGTCCGTACGCCTTGTCGCCCTTGAGGCCACCACTGCCGGCGAACTTACAGATGCCAACTTCGTAGTCAATACTATCTCTGGCAACATCCTACTAGAGAATACGGTCGCGGGCTCTAAGTTACAGGACGGTACCATTACAGGTGACAAGATTGTCACCAACTCAATCTACGGATTGACAGATGCCAACATCGCGACCAACGCCGCCATCAACCCCTCTAAGATTGCTCTGGGAGACATAACCCACAGCTCCCTAAAAGAGGTGGGTACCAATACCCACCCAGTGATAGATTCCAAGTTATCTCAGCTCTTCTCAGATCTAGGGTCTAGCTATGGGACTCCAGAAGGTACCAGCATTAAGGCTGGTCTAACATCTTTGACATCAAACTTTAACATACTCAATACCTTCGTGGACCGTAGGGCCCTAAGTACAACAGCTCAAACTGTTGGCCAGGCCATCAACGAATTACATGCCGATGTCAACGCCATCTCTTTCTCGGGAGTTATATCTCAGACAGGTACCGTGGCTAACCACTTTATAATTGATGATGACCTAGTGGGAACACCAACTGAGACTATCTATCTTGAATTAAACCAAGGCTCTGATCCCTCCTTTAGATTCTCTGCTATATATCCCGAGGGTAAGCTCCAGATCCATAAGGCAAACTACGACCCTATCATACTGGATATCCAGGGGACTGTTAATGTTAACCAGCACCTAGTTGTATCAGACAATACTCAACTAGGGTCTAATGATGTTGACCAGCTCGATATCAAGGCACAGCTCTACTCAGATATTATTCCCGGCAGTGGTGGGCAATTCGACCTTGGGTCAGCCTCGCTGCCCTTTGATACTGTTTATACTTCTGATATTAGTATCGCCAATGGTGATGGTGTAATAGTTGCCGATCCCTCAGGAGAAGCAAGATACTTAAAGTACAACTTTGATGCTACAGTTCCTCCAAGCGGCATTGATGACAGCTTGATAGGATATTCCAAAGGCTCAAGATGGTACGAGAATGACACCGATGAGTATGTGTGCGTGAATCCCGTACCCTCTGGCGCCGTATGGAAGAAGACTACCTAATAAGGAAGTGATATCCAATGAGCGCATCATGTAACAATAATGGGAATGGCCGGGAATCAGAACCTTCGAATCTATCTCTCCTACGTGCAATGCTTAGAGAAATGAGCCGGGACGAAAGTCACCGACCGGACGAAGCAGAAGTAGAAGAGTGCAATCATCTAATCAAGTCCTATTTCCTTGAGAAACGTTCATTAACTGCAGACCGCTAATAGGTTGGAGAGAGTATGACCGACTTCAATGCTCCGGATCCTAATGGATCTGATAATGGCAATGGCAAGAATGGGAATGGCACAAATGCCTGGCCCATGTGGCAACGCCTTGTCCTGGCAGAGCTTGAAAGACATGATAAGAACCAGAAGGAGTTCTGCGAGAAGGCAGACAAGGAACACAAAGAGATCAATGACAGGATAACAACGGTTATCACAAACGATCTAGGAACCATCAAGACTGAGATCGCTGTCATTAAGACTAAGGCCTCTATCTACGGCGCCTTAGCAGGTATGGGGCTATCGCTTCTGATAGAAGTGATGATGAAGGTTCTGCCTCACCTAGTTGCTAACATAGATAAGGTGGCACGCTAATGACTGACATATCAGTAGAAGAATCTATACGTAAACTATCTGAGGCCGTAAATCAGATATCGCATGCGGTTGCGGCCACAGTGTCCACGTCTCGCTACTCTCAATTATCTACGGCTATAAATAACCAACTTGGTGTCATGGAGGCAGAGATAGATAATCTTGCCTCCGATGTTGAAGCCCTAGATGCTAAGGTAGAGTTGCTCCGAGTTAATGCTACACAGATAGACGATGAGACGCCAGCCGGAACCATAGGCGGTGGGAACCGAGTATTTAGACTGGCACATATCCCATCTCCCGCTACTAGTGTTCAACTGTTCCATAATGGAACTCTCCTAATCCGCAATGTCGACTTCACTATTGTCAGCGACATCATTACGATAACCTCCGGCAGCCCCCATATCCCTAGCGCTAGTGACACTCTAAGAGTGTTCTACAGGTTCTAAGGAGAATTAGATGCCAAGCTATTGGTCCCCCACTAGGACAATCGAGGATTCTGAATTCGTACAACGGGATGGCTCCGTTGTTATGATAGGGAATCTTGACCTCGGTGGCTTTGGCATCAACAATCTCATTGATCCCTCTGGCGCTCAAGACGCAGCTACCAAACATTATGTTGATGAACTGCTTGCCTCAGGAGTTTGGCACAGCAACTTGGCTGGGCTGCAGGGCGGCACAACCGGCGAATACTTCCACCTTACCGCAACCCAAGAATTAATCATCCCAGATAACATGGTCTCCGCCAGCGGTAAAGTCTTAACCACAGATGGTATATCAGGATACTGGGGAACAATCTCCGCCCTCCTGGGAACCTCTGGCTACTCTGGATATACCGGTGCTAGCGGAACAAGTGGCCATACTGGCGCAAGTGGCAGAACAGGAACTTCCGGATGGTCGGGGTACACTGGCTATACCGGAGCCTCCGGTTCTTCTGGATTCACAGGACGGAGTGGAACCTCGGGTTATACTGGAACCTCAGGTACGAGTGGTTACACTGGCATAAGTGGCACATCGGGTTGGTCGGGGCACACTGGAGTTAGCGGTTGGACGGGTGTTTCGGGAACCTCTGGTTGGTCAGGATATACAGGAGCGAGTGGCGCCTCAGGCTATACAGGTATATCTGGTGCCTCGGGCTGGTCTGGCCATACAGGCATTTCGGGCAAGTCGGGCTACACAGGAGCATCTGGTGTTTCGGGTTACACCGGCGTATCTGGTACGACCGGCACTTCCGGCTGGTCAGGATATACTGGCACAAGTGGATGGACGGGTACTTCTGGTACCTCAGGATACACTGGTGCGTCTGGTGTTAGCGGCTGGTCCGGATATACGGGCACCAGTGGAGCGAGTGGCCATACAGGAGCATCGGGAATTTCAGGTTGGACCGGGGTCTCTGGAAAGTCAGGCTACACTGGGGCTAGTGGAACTTCGGGTTACACCGGCACATCAGGCACAAGCGGTTACACTGGTACCTCAGGCTGGACAGGCACTTCGGGCCAAAGCGGTTATACCGGGACAAGTGGTGCGTCTGGCTACACGGGAGCTAGCGGATCTTCAGGCTATACTGGTGTGTCTGGAACAAGCGGACAGTCTGGCTATACTGGTACCTCTGGAACTTCAGGATACACAGGAACTAGTGGAACGTCAGGTTGGTCGGGCTATACAGGCATAAGTGGCGAGAGCGGGACATCGGGTCAATCTGGATACACAGGAGCCTCAGGAACTTCAGGATATACAGGTGCTTCTGGAACGAGTGGCCATTCAGGAACTCCCGGTGCGGTTACGGGACAGAAGCTATACTTTGACCATGCCAAGGAAGTCTTCTTCGTCCCTGTTTCGCAAGCGTCAGCAAGTAGATTACTCACGTTTACCAACATTGGAACGGGAGGAACGATAGTAGCAAGCGGTGCTACTCCTGGAAGCTTTATAACAGACGGCTGGATTGCAGGTCAAAAGCTCACTGTTACAAACTCGGGGGTTGCAGGACTAGATGGTAAAGACGCCTGTATTCGGTCAGTAGACTCGCCAACACAAATGACCTTGACCAATGGCTATGGTGTTGTAACTAATTCAACAAATAACAGCACAGCAACTATCACTATAGATAACGAGACAATATCGAGACTCCCGCCAAACGGAGCAGCTGTTAGCGAAACCGTCACCAATATTAACAATGCCTCATCCTTCGTGGATATAGATAGCTATGTTACAGTCACAGGCTTTCCGGGCACTTCTCTTATTCCTGGAGGAGTATGGAAGTTCCACGGGACTTGGTCAGCATCTAGTATAACCAATACGAATGGTGGGTATATAGTACTAGCTAGATCGGCGGATGGATTAACAACTACACTCATTTCAGGTGGAATAGTAGGAGTCGTACCATCGGTAGGATCCTTAACTACTTCCCCCGTTGCCTACGATACTTACTGGGTTATACCAGCAGATATTCCAATTCTAACGACAGATACAATTGTTGTAAGAGCGGTTGCTACCAATAGTGGCGTGGCAGCAAAAGATGTTACTTGGACCTATGGTGGATTAACAGATCCGTCTTACATAGAAACAACTTTATCTATTGAAGGCATTTCAGGCTGGTCTGGTTACACTGGTGTGTCGGGCGCAAGTGGATATACAGGCGTATCTGGTACATCTGGATTCACTGGCGCTTCAGGCGCGAGTGGTTACACAGGGGTATCCGGCAAGTCCGGCTACACCGGTACATCTGGGTCATCTGGATTCACTGGAGCTAGTGGCACATCCGGGGCCTCTGGTTATACTGGCATTTCAGGAACTAGCGGACAATCTGGCTACACGGGGGCAAGTGGGACCTCGGGCTATACGGGTACATCAGGAATTAGTGGAACATCCGGTATCTCTGGATGGTCTGGTTATACTGGGGCATCTGGCAAGTCGGGGTATACAGGGGCATCAGGTACGAGCGGATGGTCCGGATATACAGGCATCTCTGGAACTAGTGGGACCTCCGGTTATACTGGAGCTTCTGGTTCTAGCGGAACTAGTGGATATACAGGAGTAAGTGGAACTTCCGGAACCTCAGGTTGGAGCGGATATACTGGAATATCTGGAGCTTCGGGTACTTCGGGCTGGTCAGGATATACCGGCGTAAGTGGAAATTCAGGATGGTCTGGTATATCGGGCATAAGTGGCGCTAGTGGATATACTGGTACCTCAGGGACTTCAGGCTATACAGGGATTAGCGGAACATCTGGAACTTCTGGCTGGACTGGAACTAGTGGTACGAGTGGTCGGTCTGGATACACTGGTGTCTCTGGAGCAAGTGGCTCCAGTGGTTACACTGGCATTTCTGGAGCTTCTGGTGCCTCGGGCTATACCGGCTTATCTGGTACTTCTGGTACCTCAGGTTATACGGGGATCTCTGGTGCTTCAGGCACTAGCGGCATTAGCGGGTACACCGGAGCCTCTGGTGCATCTGGCTGGAGTGGCTACACTGGGACATCAGGCACAAGCGGTACGTCAGGCTACACTGGTGCCAGCGGAACCTCGGGAAAATCCGGTTATACGGGAACTAGCGGAACTAGCGGCTACACCGGCATTTCGGGAGTATCAGGTTGGACAGGCGCTAGCGGCACGAGCGGATATACTGGGATCTCTGGTCTTTCAGGAACCTCTGGCCTATCTGGATACACTGGCACGAGTGGTCAAAGTGGATATACAGGCACATCAGGCACGTCAGGAAGCTCCGGATATACTGGCGTCTCTGGCGCTTCAGGAGTTAGCGGTTGGACTGGAGCAAGTGGTGTATCAGGAGCTAGTGGGACAAGCGGCTATACGGGTGTTTCTGGTAAGTCTGGCTATACTGGAATCAGTGGGCAGAGTGGCACCAGTGGCTGGACCGGAGTTAGTGGTCAAAGCGGACAGTCGGGATATACAGGCGCAAGCGGTATTAGTGGCCATACAGGCACCAGCGGAACTTCTGGCATCTCAGGTTGGACTGGGACATCTGGAGTAAGCGGTTTTACGGGAGCATCTGGTACATCTGGAACTTCTGGATATACCGGTGTATCAGGAGTAAGTGGACAAAGCGGTTACACTGGTATCTCTGGAAGCTCGGGCTGGACAGGATATTCCGGCACGAGTGGAATATCAGGAACTTCAGGATGGACTGGTACGGGTGGCAAATCAGGTTGGTCTGGATATACCGGTACTTCGGGAACTAGCGGATACTCGGGAGTCTCTGGTTATTCGGGCTACAGTGGACAAGACGGACAAACTATACCAGGTGAATCTGGTTACAGTGGCTATACTGGCCAAAGCGGATATTCTGGATACACAGGGTATTCGGGAGCTAGTGGTTATTCTGGCGTATCTGGTTACAGCGGGTATAGCGGAGAGAGTGGCTACTCGGGATACACAGGTATATCTGGCTATAGTGGCTTCTCCGGCGTCTCTGGTTATAGCGGTTATTCTGGAGAGAGTGGATACAGCGGATTCACTGGTGAGTCTGGTTACTCAGGATACAGCGGGATTAGCGGATATAGCGGATTCTCCGGCAGTGGGCTATCGGGTTATTCTGGCTACTCTGGGGTTAGTGGGTACAGTGGATTTAGCGGTGTGTCTGGATACTCAGGTTATACCGGCGCCAGTGGCATAAGCGGCTACTCTGGTTACACTGGTGATAGTGGGATCTCAGGATACAGTGGGTATAGTGGCGCCAGTGGGATTTCTGGGTACTCAGGCTATTCGGGTATCTCAGGGTATAGTGGGAACTCAGGGATCAGCGGCTACTCAGGGTACACTGGAGTATCTGGGTACAGTGGCTTTTCTGGTAAGTCTGGATATAGCGGTTACTCGGGAGAGTCTGGTTACTCGGGTTATACAGGTGAGAGTGGATATAGTGGATACACTGGAGTAAGCGGCTACAGTGGTTATACTGGTATCTCAGGGTACTCAGGTTACTCTGGAACTTCTGGCTATTCAGGTTTCTCTGGCATCAGTGGTTATACAGGCGAATCAGGCCTTAGTGGTTACTCCGGATTCTCTGGGGGATCTGGGTATAGTGGCTTCTCTGGCGAAAGTGGTTACAGTGGATTTAGTGGAGAGAGTGGTTACTCTGGATATTCTGGAATAAGCGGCTACTCGGGCTACACAGGCATATCGGGTTACAGTGGTTATACCGGAGCGAGTGGTATCAGCGGCTATTCAGGATACACGGGTGCCTCTGGTATTTCAGGGTATTCTGGGTACACAGGAGCAAGCGGCTTAAGTGGATACAGCGGATATACGGGAGCATCTGGCGAATCTGGATATAGTGGTTTCTCCGGAGTTTCTGGCTACAGTGGCTATTCGGGATTCAGCGGGGAGTCTGGGTATTCAGGTTACACAGGTACAAGTGGGTATAGTGGATATACCGGACTTAGCGGCTACTCCGGTTATAGCGGTATCTCGGGTTATTCTGGATATACAGGCGTTAGTGGGTATAGTGGTTACACTGGCATAAGTGGTTATAGTGGCTCAGGCGTTTCCGGATACTCTGGTTATAGCGGAACAAGTGGGTACTCAGGAGCATCGGGTTATAGTGGTTATTCAGGAGAGAATCTTACCGTATCTGGTACAAGTGGCTATCTGCCACGATTCTATACTGATGATACATTAGGAGATAGCGCTTTAAGAACTGGTCAGTCTTGGAATGACGAACATGGCTACGCCTATGCCCCTGCTGACATTGTCGTAGACGGTCCAGGGGCAAGTGGATCTTTTGTTAGCGGCAGCTTTGGAGCAAGAAGATTAACAGATCAAACAGGATTCTGGTACTTCGCTGATTTCGGTTGGGATAATGAAGCTCTCCCTCCCTATATGACCTTTGGAGATGGTGGAGCAAATGTCATGCTCCTTGGGCAATATGCCACCATAGCCTCTTCGGCAACACATGTAACACTTACATCTACTCAAGATATTTTTAATAGATTAGGAGATGCTTCTGGTGTAAGAAAGATATATATCCAAAATTCAAGTACTCAAGATGTTGCTTCTATTGATAGCTCGGGCTCTGCATCGTTCAAAGATCTTATACTCACAGTTCCATCTGATACTCCTCCAATAACAGTAACGAGCACAGTGCTATGTCCAAACTTAAATGCCGATCTTCTTGATGGTCATCATTGGGCCGAAATAACCACTATGTCTGGTTACTCGGGATATACTGGAGTTAGTGGTACTTCGGGTTACACGGGAGTGTCTGGTAAAAGCGGCTATACAGGTGCAAGTGGTATCTCAGGCTTTAGCGGGACCTCAGGTCTCAGCGGATACTCTGGATATCAAGGTAACAAAGCTGGAGCGCTTTACTACTTTGATACAACTACAGCTGAGGGAACAGGCGGGGATGGTTGCGTAAGATTCAATGCACCCACTACCTCTGCAACAACAGAAATCTATATAGATGATGCGGACGTTAACGGTCTCAACTTCGCAGCCTGGGCTGCTAATATCGGCAGCAACTCCCACCTATATATATCAGTTAATGATGCCGCTCAGGCTTATGTTGCTGTCTTTAGTGTTACTGGCAATAGCTATGAGGCTTCCTCATACTTTAAGTTAATAGTTACAAAGATAGCGGGCGCAGTCTCGTCTATTCCTGATAACAGCCAACGTATTAACCTCTGGTATATAGATAAGGGAACCGCTGGAGCAAGTGGTTATTCGGGGGTATCCGGCTTTACTGGCGCATCAGGCATCAGCGGCTATAGCGGACTCTCTGGGGTATCAGGTCAGTCGGGTTACTCTGGCTTCACAGGAGTATCGGGCGTATCGGGTTACTCCGGTATATCAGGATTTACTGGAGCCAGCGGCAAGTCTGGTTATTCTGGTTACAGCGGCCTATCTGGTTACTCAGGTTATTGTGGCCTCTCCGGCCATAGTGGCTACTCTGGAAGCGGTGTATCTGGTTATTCCGGATATTCTGGTTCAGGAGTTACCGATCACGGTGCGTTGACTGGGCTTTCGGACGACGATCACCCACAGTACCAGAAGGAGTCGGAGAAGGACGAGGCAAGCGGGTATGTTGGGTTAGACGAAGATAAAAAAATAGCAGTTGGAGACGAAGCCACCACAACGGCACAAGCAAATGTGAGGGCGAAAACGTATGCGACCGTTGGACTTGCGATAAAAGGAAAAACAGAACCAACCGATATAAAGGAACCAGATGAGGTGTTCGGGACAAACCTAAAAGGATGGTATAAGGCAGAAAACATAACCGGAAAATCGGATGGAGACGCCCTGACTCAATGGGACGACCTCTCTGGAAATGGGTATCACATGACCGTCCCCTCCGGAAAAACTGGGGCGCAGTATTACTCAAACACGCTAAACGGAAAAGCCGTGACCAGATGGACAACTGGGGATGGAATGGCAAATTCTAGTTTTCCACATGGGAATGACCTTGCGATCTTTATGGTATTTAAAAGAGCCGGTAATTATTCGCGGTGGGACCGGCACATTCAGGGAGTTGGTGGAAAAAACTGGTGGGTTGGTTTAAGGGATGACGAGAACAACGGGAGTAAGAAAATAACAGTGAATCTGGACGGTGGATCAATTGGGTATATTTCAGGGTACAACACGCAAGACCAATATTATCTTGTCTCGGTGAGGAGAAGTTCTACCCAAGCGATATTAGCAAGGAGAAACAGCGAGAGCGACACGGCAACTGGTTTAACAGGAAAAGATATGGGAACCGGAATGGCGATAAGCGGAGGAGGAACATACGCTGAATATGTTTATGGAGATATTGCAGAAATAATTTATGCCGACTGTCTTCCTACAGCAACGCAGATGGCCGACATAAACAATTATGTTCTGAGTGAATACGGAATAACCGGGATGTCAGAGCAGGAGGGATCAAGTAGCGGGCTGACTCAGACGGCAGACTTCATACAGGCCATAAATAATGATGGAACGGTTTTAACTGGGATTGATAAAAACGGAAGTATGAAATTTAAATCAGGGTCAAATATGAGATTGGGGCAAGCGACTCTTTTAAGTGGGACCGTGACCGTCAACAACACAACCATTACGGCCAACACTATGATTTTCATGCAAAGGGTAAGTGGATCGAACGAAGGGCATCTTGAATACAGCATTACAGCAGGAACATCATTTACGATTACAAGCACGAACACATGGGACGATGGTGTGATAAACTGGTTATTAGTAGAATCAATGTGAGGAGAACCAGATGGCCCCGATAGAAGCGAAGGAAGGAATTGGGTGGGTTTCAGCCATCGTGGGTTTCTTCGTTGCTATCTATCGATATCCAATAATAGAGACGGGAACAACTAAACTAAGTCAGCTTATAGGGCAGCTCATCATTGCCGATACTGCTTCTTTGCCTGCAACATACATTCGCGGTATTAATAAAACACAGCTACTTGCTAGCTAAGCTTGACAAAACTCTAATTATCATATAATATATAGGAAATTCTTGCTGGGAGCTATCTTCTTATGCCTAAATGCTCTATTGTTATTCCCACTT
>Ga0172381_10000182_pt1 | contig 76605 bp, 119 predicted proteins | sample Leawel6488metaG_FD_119754 | JGI IMG/M metagenome (GOLD analysis project Ga0172381, IMG submission 119754) | Leachate microbial communities from a municipal landfill in Southern Ontario, Canada - Leachate well 64-88 metaG | ecosystem: Engineered > Solid waste > Landfill > Unclassified | place... | reverse complement strand
GAAATGCACACGCCCGCTGCGTATGTGGAAATCGATACAACCCCAACGTAAAGTAAAGAATAATTAAATATTTTTTACTTTAGGAGGAAATTTATATGGGAAAACCAGCAAAATTTAGTAAATTAACAGGTCCACAAACTGCATCTTATGCTACAGTTGATGCTGCTAGTCCGACACTGGCATCCGACAGTATTATCTTTGTCAAAAGCGGTATTGCCAAGAAAGTTACATTTGCAGACGCCGTGGCCGACATAGATGGTACTGTAACAAGCACTGGGCTGACTTCAACTGATGGTGTTCTATCAGTAAGCATTAGTGGACTAGATGCAAAGACAGCACCGGTTGCCGCTGATTCTGTTATGGTAAATGACAGCGAAAACAGTGATGTCCTAAAGGAAGTTACCCTAACAAATCTTGCAAAGCCATTAGCTGATGTAATGGCCGGTACTGCAAGTGCAACAGGACTAACCGACTCAAGTGGTGTCTTGACTGTCGCTGCCAAGATTGCTCACCTGGAAAGTGCATTACTTAAAGGCGTATCGACCTTTACAATGTCTTTTGAAACCGGAGAACAAACAACGACCAGAATTTACTTCCCCATGAAAGTGACCGTAAATAAGATTCGGGGAATTGTCATGAAGGCTATAGCCGGTACTGACAATGGTACTATCACATGTGGTAATGCTACGGGAGCTTCTACTGCAGGTGTCATTACGGCAACAGCAAGTGACGCGCTAAATGTAGAGTATGCTGTTTCTCCGTCTACTAACAACGTGGTCTTAGCTGATGGATATTATTACCTAACATCTGCGAAATCTACGGCTGGTGGCAAGGTCCTAGTTAGTCTTGAATGGACCATAACTGCATAGAGGTTATAGTATAACTTCTTTTTTGGTGTATTTATGCGCAATCTTGATGCATATAGAAATGGTCTAATCACATTAGAACAATATCAGGCTCGACTTGCTAACGGAGAAACACCAAATTCGATATACTCATCAAACGAACCTTCTATTATAATATCGGATCCAAACTATACATCAGGAACCACAACAAATACACTGACTTCAGTCTTGAACCCAAGTATTCTATATACTAATACTCAATCCGTTAGCATAAAAAATACCGGAAGCACTAATTCACTCAATGCTACCATTGAATTTTATGTTGCTGGAATACTTAGTAAAACTATAACAGAAACAGTAACACCTTTGAATGTATTTTTTCTGGAAACAAGTTACACTGCCACGGAAATTAATATCAAGGTTGTGGATACTACACCGACAAGTCATACAACCTATGAAATTGGTGTAGTTGCCTTTTAAAAAAAACTTTATCAGGATATCATTAGTCTTGATAATAACTATTATTTATTAATGAGGTGAAATTTATTACTAAACTTATTACGGGAAATCGTGTTGGTACCAAGGCTCTTTACGGTGTTATAGATCCAACCACTTTGGATGCTCTCCCACTCAGTGCAACAGATAATGCAGATGGCACTGCTACACTAAAAATTGATGGGGAGTTTACTGCCTCAATTGATCCAGGGATATTAGCCACATATGCCGGGCAGACGGCGGGGAATGCGAGCCTGGCAAGCATCGATGGCAAGCAGCCTGCTCTTGTTGATGGGCAATCGCCCGTTGTCGCTGGATACAAAACGGTTCGATCCGATATCCTGTTCACCGGCATGGACGCCACGAGCCAATATGATGCAGTAGGTGCGTTGGTCGAAGTGCCAAATTGGGCAACCGCGAATGGTAGGTCGGCAACTATCCGGGAAATGCGAATTTCAGTAAATAATAATGCCATCGCTCCACAATTCGAAGTTCATTTCTTCCGGGCATCGGATGTTACGGTAGCTGCTGATAATGCATCCTGGACCGAGTTAGCCGCTGAATATGCAAAGAGAGCCGGATATATCATCATGCCCGTATGTGCGAAAGCAAGCGGATCAGGAACTATAGATATGGTTCGTGCCCAACTTGATGATTATGGGCAGGGCGCATCGAAAGAGATTTCTTGTGCTTCCGCCAGTTCTTCTATCTGGATCAAGCTTAAGCTCCTGACTTCTGGTATATCTTTTGCATCGACTCCTGGCAATCAAATAGTCCTCTCAATAGTCCGAGAGCAGAGCTGATCATGTCGCATAGAAGGCATGGCGGAAACGCGAATGCTAACAACTTGGTCATCTATCACAACCCACTCGGCTCCCTGACATTCGATCCCACAATCACCACCTCGATCAGCACCACCGTCTATTGGGACACCGAAGTTGGCAGGTTCACCACAACAGGCACCACCCACAATCTGAGCTATACACCGACAGCGGGGGCGAAGGTATGCAAGGTGACAGTGGTTGGTGGTCTCGGATTGGTCTCTGCCGTGGATTTTACGGCAGATGCCATCACAAAAATATCCGGATTATCAAAATGCAGAAACCTGGTATCCTATACACACACCGGAGAAGCATTATACACTGTAAACTTCTCACAACTTCCCCCATCAATTAGAACAATTGTGACGGGGATAGTAACACCCGCGGCTGGATCATTGTCCGAAATATCACAGATCAACACGCTTAACGTTTCTGGTGTCGGTGTAGTTGGAAAAATATCGGATTTAGTGGCATATACGGGGCAATCGCTTCTCCTCCGAGGAACGCGGGTATTAGCTTCTTCGATTGCTGGATTGAATTTATCCACGATAAGAGATATAAATGTTTCCAATGTTGGATGGGATAACAGCGATGCTGACCATGACGCAGATACCGTGATAGATTCGATATATCAGAATAGGACCAGTATAGGCTACGCAACCCCAACACTGGAAATTTTAACGTCAAATTCTGCACCTTCGGGGGATTATGTCGATCCGCTTGTCACACCGGGCAGCGGTAACACTGACGCTAATTGGTTTTGGGACGGTGCTGTAAACCACCATTGGCCGCTTTTGGGAAACCCAAAACGATGGTATTTGACTTATGGGCCGTCTGTGGGTGGAAATCCCGATGCTTTTAGTCGATGGGTCATAACATGAATGGGAGATGCACCCTGGCTGGTGAAAATTGCATTGCGTATGAGGAGTGCATTAATCCCGTATCGATAACTTTTTCCGATTCCCCCTACACCGTTCCATTTGATTTTTCTGAGATAAATGTTAGCACGGCAGGCGGAAATGTCCAAGTAAATGTTCCAGTAAACCGAAAAATAATAATAAACAAAACGTCTTCTGATAACCATATTATAGATGTATACGCCGAAGATGTTCAAATTGGGGAGTTGGATGGAGAATATTCATCGGTTATAATTGAAAACGGTAAAATTATAAAGGACGTTCCTTGGTTTCCTTACGGTGTTATTGTTGGAGTTGCCGGGACCGCGGGCGATGGCGGGGAAATTCTAGCAAAAAACCGATACGGAAAAACCATTTTCCGGGGAATTGCAAACGAGGACGATTCAGATGTTCTTGAAGACGCTATATTAGATAACAGGACAATTTGTATCAGCAGTCCTCTTAAAATAACCCATAGTATTAATATAGATGTTCCGTATACGACAATTTACAGTCTGGCACATTGTATTTTATGGCCCGCGAATGACGCAAATTGTGATATTTTCCACATAAACGGAACCTTTTCGGTCACACTTCGAGATCTGCTGCTGCATGGCAACAAAGAAAACAATGTGGCCGGAAACGGTATTAGAGTATCCGGCGCGGCATATGAAAATATCGGGCCTTGGGTCGTAAAAATTATCGGATGCGAGTGTTTGGGATTTGCAGAAAACGGTATTCTGCTTGGAGATAATCAGCACGTAGTGCAAACAACCGACGTTCTCAATTGCAACTGCGAAAGTAACGGTATTGCTGGAGTAAATGTCCAATTGGGCGCACACATTTCAGTCCAAGACGGGTATTTCGAGGCTAACCAGTACGGAATATCGGCCAATCGTTGCCACACAAGCTCGTTTAGAAACAATGAGCTAAACGCCTGTTCTGAAGCTGGAATGCTAATCCAGCAATGTGAAAGTATGCTGATTGATCGACCTGTGATATATTATATTCCTGAAAACAAATATGGGATAAGATTTGTTGGAGGATCTGATTATTTTTCGTTGCACAACACAATAGAAAATGGAGAATTATTATCCTTCAATAGCGGAGTTCATTTCATCCATTCTGATTCTGGCTCATCTTTGCGTATGACAGTTGAAAATAATCAGTTTTACTCTCGCCAAGACGCCGAAAATGTTTGGGATGTTTATGACTTGGATGGGGCCAACTCCACATATTCCAAGAACGTGTTTCGCTATGGTCGGGCGATTTATGCGCCTGATAGTGTGGATTCGATCATATCCGAAAATCGATTTGTGTTGAATTTGTCTTCGCCGTTGAATGTTCATCAATCCACAATAATCAGTAACAATCTTGGTTACGTCACAAAAAACAACGGTGAGTCGGTTGGGACTGGGGAGGTGCAGGCAGTAGAACATGGCCTCGATATCGTACCAACTAGGCAGCAAGTCATACTCACTGCAGGAAGTGCAACCGCGAATCCATATCACAGCAAAGCCCCAGATGCAACTTATATCTATGTGGTTGCCGGAAACGAGCAGCCGTGGTACTGGAATGTCCCGTGAAACCAATCCTTCTCACTATCACACTGATGGCCATGATCCCGCCCCTCGATGGCTCTCGATAATAGATGAAAATAATCTTCGCGCTGCTCATTGCAGCTCTGATTGCAACCGCTCCGGCAGTTGCTACGAATAGCCCGCCTATAGGCCCATCATCGGGGATCTCTGACGCGACCTATACTTACACATCCGAAATGCCCTTCACTTACAGGATATGAGATAGAGCAGACTTCGGAGTGCATCCGGGCAAAGATAGTCAATTGTTCGGACATCTCCCGGCGTTCTTTTTCAGAATAGAAATGCATTGCTGTTAGGCTCACTGGAAGATTTTTTAGTTGCATGGATTTTGTTTTGTTGTTAGAAGTATAAATAACTTACTGATCCTAATGTACTGGATACAAGGCTAATTGAAGTTTAAGACTATAGGAGAATAAAAATGACATTATTGAAACTGAAGTGCCACGGGTGTGGAGAAGAAAAAGAGACTGAACTGCGACCCAAGGAATTTGTTTGTAAGAATTGCGGGGCCGTAAACGTTGTAGAATATAGTGACAGGTCTTCTGAAGATAGTGCAGGTTGTATTCCGCCAACTGGATTTGAGTGGACCCTACCAGCAGGTATCTTGGAAGGTCCAATGGGTAAAATCTATGTAACTGCTCAAGGTTCTCATATGAGTAAAGAAGAATACATTGATGCGTTTGGACTAGATCCTGAGATAACAAGGGACTGGATGAAAAAAATGGGAACAGAAGGCAAACCAGGATTCTTTAATACGTCTACTTTAGGGAAGAGGAAGAAGTAATGAGAAAGTTTTTAATTATTTTTATAATTATTGGTTTGATAGTGCCCGTTATTGCCCTTGATAACTTTAGTAAAGATCGACCTGGAGATGTCATAAAAATAGGATCTTTACCTGGCGTCAAGAAACTGTCTGGTACAACTGTGGATTCCTTAATAATCATAAGCAGCATGAATCCAGAATTGGTCAAAGAATCTCGATGGATTATGCCTGATATTGGTTATATTACATCCGAAAAGGCGAATGTTGTCCAAGAAGATGACGAAACGCTAACCTTGGCCCAGAAGACATTTTCCACAGAAGCAGTACCTGATTTACCAAAGTCGGTGGGCAACAATACAACATCAAGCAAAGAAGTATTTGTTATCAGTGAAAATAACACAGGGAGCATGATTTATTTATGAGACAATTTTTTGTTAAGAAAGCAGGTGGTATTCACAAAGTAGACTTCAACGAAGGTTTTGGAGCAAATGAACGTTCTGAACTCCTCTTTTTTGAAGGTACTGAAGATAAAGGTCCGTGGTATTTTGATAATGTTTTGACTGAGGAACGCATGGAAAAGGCAGTCAAAAATGACTGGATAGTTTTTATGAAGAGACCAATTATTTAGGAGTAATCCATATGGGAATCATTGAAGAAATTGTTGCGAAGGGCCTAACTGAGGCATGGGGTCTTATGACTCCGGAACAGAAGAATGACATCAAGATGGGAATGAAAGCAGGCGAAGCAGGTCTTGTCAAGTTCAACGCCATAACAGCCGACGACAAGGTAGACCCTGCTGAACTCGAAAGTGTTATTGTGGAAATTTTGACTGCCTCTGATTCAATGGCTGGTCGTGCCATCCAAGCGTATTTGTGGTCCTTGTTTAAGAGTGGTTAAATGCTAGATTTGGACCAAGACCTCTCAACAAGGTATAACTTAACTGTTTACATGTTGGGAGCTGTAATCGTTATTGTGCTTGCAGTAATGCTTTTAAGTGCTTTTAATATTGAGACACCAGAATTTGTTTCAGGTGTTGTCATAATGGGCTTTATTACCATGCTCAAGGACGCATATATGTCATATTTTAAGGCTCGCGAAGACATTCAGCAAGCCAAAACCGAAGTTGCTAAAATAGAAGCAGCTAAATAAACTTTTTACGGGGTGTAACATGAAAAAAGCTTTAATTATCGCTATTGGGGCATATCCTTCACCTTATCAGATAAGGTCTCCACCCAACGACCTAACCAATTGGAATACAACTTTACTGGGTCGAGGTTTCACATCCATAACCCAGTTAACAGAAGCAGGTGCAACGCGAGCAAACATTCTAACCGCTATGAATGCGTTTGCTTTAAGCATTGGACCAAATGATTCCGCTGTATTTGTATTTAGCGGGCATGGTGCCTACCTTACGGATGACAATGGCGACGAATTAGACGGCCGCGATGAATGCATAGTCTCAGTTGATATGCAACCTGTTCGAGATGACGAGATATGGACAATACTCGGTCAAATTCCATATACGGCTGTTTTGGATGTTGTTCTAGAATGCTGCTTTGCCGACAACAGTACAACTAATCGTAGGTTATGGGCCGCTTGCTTGGAAGGTGAAACTTCCTATGAAGTTTTATCAGGTGGTCTCTGGCAAGGCATATTTTCACTATATTTGTGCTGGGCATTGAGAGCATATCCTGGTATTCCGGCATCTACGGTAATTGCCGTGGTTTCATATTATGTTACTAGACTGATTCCAACTCAACATCCACAACTCAAGGGCAGTAACTTAGGAAATGTACCATTTTAGAGGTTCTATGAATGGTGATACTCCGTTGGATGGTCGTCTATTAGTATTAGAGTCGGATTCTAGAAGACACGATGATGAACTCAAGGAACTTGGCAAGCGAGTCAGTGCCGTAGAATCTGATACTCATGGAATACCTAGAATCGAAAAAACTATGGAAGATGTACTAGCTCAGTTAAAAATTCTAAATGACTGTCGCATAGCAAGTGAAGCCGAGGCTAAATCCAAAATTTCTTGGTGGGAAACACCTTGGGGCCAGAGGCTATGGGACATAATCAGGGCAGTTGCCTTGGTAGTTGCGACTCTCTTATTTGCTATGAACCAGCATTTAATGGGGGTAAAATAATATGCTATCTTTTTTGCAAGTGTTATACTTAACGATTATTTTAATCGCAGTATTATCACTTGTTTATGTTTGTAGGTATTTTAAGGAAACTGGCAAGATACTTCACATCTGGAAGATGATGTGAGTGAAGTTGGGATTTGTTTTATTTTTATTAATTTCGGGGGCAGTTGCACAAGATTTACTACCTAGTTTAGGTGTCCCTTCAGAAGTCGTTTTATCACCTCCACTAGAATCAGTACCTAATCCAGTTAGTGTTGGAGAAGAACATCCAATAATATTTCCACCAGAGCAAGTCAGTGATGCAAATAACCTATTGGAGTCAAAAGCCGAGGAAGTTTACCATGATTTTTATGCCGAACAATTAATCGTGGAGCAGAATCAAGCCGCCTTCTTGTATGACAATTGGACGCTAAATTTAACAAACTCAACTGGATTATTTTACGCTTAATATGACTCCAAATGAAATTACTCTTGATATAATCGCATTTATTGATCGAGTAATCTTACAATTAGAGGAAAAAGTTGACCTAAAAATAAATGCCCTACGAGAAGAGTATAAAAAATCCGAACGTCTTTTGCATGATACCAAAACTGAGTTGGAAAAGCGGCTCGACGAAATGAACAATTTTCGCGATCAGTTAGGTAAACAAGCAACAACATTCACGACAGCAAAGGATGTCGATGAGAAAATAAATTTAGCCTTGTCGAATAGAAATGCCACAATTGTTAGTATCCAAACCCAGATCAAGTTTATGTGGGCGTTGCTTGTAGCATTACTATTGCTTTTTGTAAGTGAATATATAAAAAAGATTTAGGCTACAACTGCCGTAGCAATTGTGCCTACGCCATTGGTAAGATATACTTTGGTACCAACTTCGAGCGGACATCCACAGGAATCCTTAGCAGGTACAGTTACTGCATACTTGAAGTAGCCAGGCTGAACTTCGTCGTAACCGTCTGTGGCTTCGGGATATGGATTACCAGCAAGAACCTTAGTATAAGGCAGTTTGGCAACATCTACTGCATTGAAGGCTCCGTTCCCATTAGACTCCTTAGTGATCAGTCGGAATCCACCGATGTCACGCGGGGTAGTGCCCAAATTCATGATCGTGATGCTGTTTGGTGTTGCCTTCATTATGATCTTGGACCCAATTGGATCTGGCATACCAACGGTATCTGTTTCCTCAGCAGTTGCAGTCACCATGCTCAACATAGCGATTACAAGAATCGCTCCGATTGTCTTGTAGTTGGACATTTTGTTTTCCTCCAGTTTTGCTTTTTAACAAACACTACTTAGTGCTTATCTTATTTAAGCCTTTTGGTCGTGTCTTTCTTGTTCAAACTTTAACTCAACAATAAGTAAGTGGACCTAATAGTATTTAAACTTATTGGTCATAAGTTAGTATATTTATTACTATAATTTTATATAATTAATATTTTTCATTTGCTAGTAATTGATTTTAACTAAAATTATTAGTGTTTATTATTATTATTTATACTTTATTTTATAGTATATAAAGAGTAATAGAGTAGTAATATATAGTTATATTAGTAGTAAATCAGTATTAGTAAGTAATAGATATATAGTAATAGAGAAGAAATAGAAAATAATTAGAAATAAAAAAGCTTGTTAAACCCTCTTAAGTAGGAATTATTTTGAAGGTAGGTCAAATCAACTTACCAATATTGATTTTAATGTTTTGAGTATAGGGTTAGGTACTATATATGACTCTTGGTTATTTCCAATGCACAGATTGTGAACTGCTTTACAATGAGTCTAATTGGATGTGTCCAAATTGCTTGGCAAAATATAAAGAGTTATTAGAAGAGGAATCAGACAGTTTGGACAAAAATTATAAAAAAAATAATATTTAACCATGACATATTGGAGTAGCACCTTCATTATCGTAGTGTCCAAACACCATAAGTTTACCATTTCCAGTGTAAGGATAGACCCAAATATGCTTATTGTAGATAGAAAAATTTGATATTTCGCCTTGTTGCTTAAGTTCCTTGAGCATTTGGGCCAATTTTATATTAGTACATCCAAGTGCGTTTGCTAGGTTGGCTATTTTATTTAGTGTTGCTTCGGGAATGTCGGACATGGCCAGACCTCTTCATAATGCCACTGAACTTCAACTGGTATAATACATGGATTTTGTTGACAATTTGCACCCCTAAACACAATATCTCCTGGAACTGGTCTTCTAATTTGATCATAAATCCAGCGATATTTTGATTCAGAGCAGTCTCCTTTTCGGCGGGCATTTTCCAAGGTCTCTGCTATGGAAATATGATCAACAGAATGATAGTGATCAATTAGGCGGTTAAGTTCGGCTATTAGATTAGTTTCTTTTACATGCAGTGGATCTGGGTAATAAGTGGTGTACCCTGTGTCCCAATTAGTATTAACATTACCAGATGAATACCAATGACGAACATTACTAATGTCTGTCCAGGTGGTCGGCATCAGTAGCCACCTACTCTGGAAATATCGGCCATCAAGGGCTTAACAGCTGGTACAGGAATTGTATCTGGTTTCTTTTCGACTGGTTTTTCTTGCAAAATTTCTTTTTTCTTAGTTATAATTTTCTTGGCTTTGCTCTGCTTTTCTGGTATTGCTTGATCACTTACTATTATAGTGTATTTTGTCTTCTTTTTGGTCATTTCTCTTTTCTGTAAAGACTCAACTTGGAGTCTACCAGATTGTATTCCTTCCAGGATTATTTTTAGTTCGTTATTATTTTCGGACATTATTTTACTCCTTGGTAAATTCTTTAAGATCAGGCATACTGAGTTATCAATTGTTTTAAGTATTTAAAGGTTTTGGACAAGCCCATATTTAAACATTATGCTATTTTCCACATTAGTACTTCAAGAATATATACTTTTTGGCTATAACTTTATATTCAAAATTTGCGAGCCAAAAACTATTTATACTACACTTTTAAAGTAACTGTTTGGAGGTAATTAAATGATGAGAGAAATTAAAGGCAAAGCTCCGAGAAGTTCCGAGCGCAAACAAGTTGGCAACGCAGATTGTGTGTTGAATCCGTACGCAGAGAACATTATTCCCATAGTAGAGGACCATATTCACGCAGTAAAGTGTTACGATAGGATTAATGGCCCACTTCAGCGCAATACAATATATGTAGATTGCCAGGGCACCGTTTCACTAAACGTGATCGGGGAGTATAATATGAGCATCCCAAATGACCTACCTGGCATGTACGAGGGTATGGCCGAGCATCTTAGCAGACCAGAAAGCGAGACTGAACTATATTGTATGAGTAAGACTGTAATTGAGAACAGCCTTTCTGGGGAACGGGCCCAAGTTGCCAAAATCAATGGACATATAGTGGGGTATTATCTGCCCAGACTCAATACTTGGCTCACGACTAACTGGACTTGGCATGTCCAGTATATGACCATGATTCTGGCATATGCTTGGCCACAATTTGTTGAAGCATTTAGTATTCCAGTATGTGAGGACAGTTTCTCTGCCGAGAAAAGAAGCGGACCAAAAGCCAAAAGAATCGAGGTAACAATTGGTTGTGATCCCGAATTCGAGACAGTGAAAAATGGTCGGATTGTGCGGGCAGACACCATTGTAAATCGTGATAATGCAACGTCGTCCCATACGGAAATTGGTCTCGATGGATCTTGTGCTCAGGTAGAAGTTCGTCCGCAGCCTTCTAAAAATCCTGGTAAGGTAGTGAAAAACATTCGCGATCTTATGAAAAAGTTTGCTATTCAATACGAGAATATTGACCTGACAGATGGTGGAAATCACTATCCTCTTGGAGGACATATTCACGTAGGAGTCGGGCAATCTGTGGAAATTGATCGCGAACTCTGCATGATTCTAGATGACTTTATTGGAAGACCCACACTGGAACTGAGTGGAAGCGCCCGCGAAAATTACAAACAGTTGGGGGCACATCGGTCACAGCCTCATGGTTTTGAGTATCGAACTCCGCCATCAGCCGTCTACCAGAACCCACAGATTGCATATATTGTCTTTAAGCTTGCGAAAAATCTGTCCGAGAAGTACTTCAATCAGGAGCAACTTAAGTATGAGGAGAGACCTACCATCCAAAATTATGTGGATGTTGGCGGGCTAACCGAAAAACAAGCCACCTACTTCATGAAATTCATTAATGAGTATAAGCCAGAAACCTCATTGAGATCTGCATGGCACGTTAAGCCCGCTCCCATAGGAGTGATTGATAGGAGCAATATTGTAGTAGAGTTCCACGATGAGTGGGCTCCAGGAACTTCTCAGATTCTTATGGACGAAATCATTGACGCGATTAATCCAAGTATTCCCGTCACGATTTCGTTCTATGGCCTGAGTGAGGAACGTGGTTCAGATAGGTGCACACTGGCGGTATCAGGATTTGATAGGATACCCACGGAACGCTTGCCAAAACCGCATTGGTCTGGAAATGTTCTGAATGTAGGAGTTTCGCGTAATCGACGCTTGGACATGGGTAGTTCAAGACGGAGAGAAATAGTGAGGACTGTCCGCCAAATGATAATCGAATATCTTATTCGCGAAGGTGGCCAACTGCTATGAAGAAAAAAGTAGTAGGCCAACACCCATTTATTTCTTTAGAGAATCACAACAGTTTGGCTGAAGAAATGTCATCAATTGTAGCAGAAACTAGTGCATACTTCGCGGTGCACAGGTCACACTATACCTTATATGGGCGGGATGATCTGGTAGAAAACGGGCTATACACATATCCGAGGTTCCGGTTGGGTATAACCAGGATGGGCGAAATCAACATAGATCATGTGAATGTTCGAGATGAAATATTCTATGAAAACATGAATATGAATGTGTATGATGGACAAGAACCAGTAATTGTTATCCGAGTAAATGGGAAATTTGCTGGTTATTACTTGTCTAGGATAAATACGATATTGGCTACTGATTGGACCCATAATGAAGAGACGGTGGCAACCTTCCGGGAAATTTGGCCACGACTTGTGCAAAAACTTCACTTGACCCCGATTAGTCAAGATAAGAGGACAAAGACCAAGAAAATTGAGTTTGACAAAGTTACAATTGGAGCAGATCCAGAGTTTGAATTAGTAGATCCAACCAGTGGAAATGAGGTCCTTTATGCAGAGGACCATATAGAGGATTGTTGGGAGGACGACGACGAAGATTCTGATGGTAGTGATCTTGGAGTAGATGGAGCAGGCGATCAAGTTGAATTAAGACCAGCTGCAGGTGATCCCAGAAAAGTCGTAAGCAACATTAAAAAGTTGTTTAAAAAATTCTCCCAAAAGTACAGCCAATATGACCTATCCGACCAAGGTGATGATTATCCATTAGGTGGTCATATTCATGTTGGGATTGGTAGGTCTTGGAGACCAGATGCTGGTCTAATCCAAATCTTGGATGACTTTGTGGGCAGGGCTGTAATTGAACTGAGCGGGACTGCCCGAGACGAATATAAGAAGCTTGGCCAAATTAGAACCCAGCCTCATGGGTTTGAGTACCGGACAGCGCCAAGTGCAGTCTTCCAGAATCCAGCAATCACGTATATTACACTAAGGTTGGTACAAAACCTCTGTGAAAAGTACTTCCAGGAGCATACTTTAGAATACGAAAGCAGACCCACAATCCAAGACTACATTAATGTGGGTGGCTTGACCAAACAGCAGGCAAATTATTTCGTAAAATTTATATCAGGCTATAAGCCAACCAAAAGTATAAAAGCTAGTTGGCATGTTGCTGAGCAAGTCGAGGTAAAACCACCACTGGTCACTGTAATATTCAGCGATAAGTGGAGTCCTTACGTAAGACAGTGGATCAAAAAGTATATAAGCGAGAAAGTCAAAGTTAGTTTGCCAATAACTATAAAAATGTATGGTCTTGGTCATCAACGAGGCGTAAATTTATGTACGATTCCGACAAGCAAGACAACTGTAGTGAGTAGTATTCCACATCCAGTATGGAATGCATCTAGTAGGACCCTTCAAGTTGGGTTGTCTTACAATAGGCGTACCTCAGAGGGATTCAGTACGTTGTTTGGTCAAGAACTAGTAATCGGGATTACAACATATATAAATGAATATTGCAGGTGAAAATATGTGTATAATAGCAATTTGTAAAGATCGGAAGTTGACTAATTGGGAAATTCATAACTGCTTCACGAACAATAGTGATGGAGCAGGATTTGCTTATGCTTGGCATGATAAGGTCAGGATTAACAAGGGTCATATGACCGAGGAAGACTTTATCGAGGCATATGCCGATATGAATGTCTTACCTCATGTAGTACATTTCAGGACCACAACATCCGGAGGAGTTAGTCAAGAACTTTGCCATCCATTTAACATAGACGAACATAGCGAATTAGTAGTAAATGATCAAGTTGAAGTACCAGTATTGTTCCATAATGGAGTGATCTTTGACTGGATGACCTTAACCATGAACATGGTGACCAGCGGACAAATCGAGATGCCAAAGGGCCCCATGAACGATACTAGAATGGCTGCAATAATGGTCGCGACTCTGGGAGATGAAGTCTTGAATCTTCTGAGCGGTAAGTTCGTAGTCGTGGATCCAACAGGTGTTATAACTCGTTGGGGTTCCTTTGAGAATGAACGTGGCATCCTATTCTCAAATGACGGGTACAAAAGGGTAAGTTACGTATACAACAACAAGAACGTAGGTAAGTGCAAAGGGGGTGTTGGAACGCACAAAGCCTATAATGATTTCTTGGACAAGTATTACGATGAGGATACTCCGAATAGGGCGTTGCCAGGAGGAGGGATGTGTGGATAAAAGCAGAACTGAATTTAACTTTTTTATAGCATGACTTTATATAGTATTAACACTAATAAGAGTATATGTTAGATTTATGGTGTAAGCGAACTTTGTTGCTCCAACCCAAATCGGATATGTCATTTTAACTCATCTCCAATACAATACTAGTACCTTTGAGAATATATAACTTACGGTTGAAAATAAGAAAGGTTTTATAAAAAAGTTAAATTATTCTACAATAATACTCTTTTTAACAGGATGAGCAGTAACCATCTCACACCAATCTGTTCCGAATCCAGGATCTTCTTTAAGACTTTCCTTTACTATTTCTAGTCCTCTCGGATCTCGATATTTTACTTTCACTTGGAAAGTTACTGTTAGAATCGCCTCCTTTTGAGGCATTTCTTTTATTGGAACATTATGTCCAATAACCTCAGAAACTCTGCTCATTCTATATCTCTTTTTTAGAATAGGTACTGCTTCGACGTTAGAAATAGGTTTACCTGCATCAAACTCTGTTGTATATGGTCCATATTCTGTTTTTGGTATTAAATGCCAGTATCTATATTTTTCTATCATGGTTAGTTTACCCTCTTAAATACAAAGTTCATGAATTTTTGTTACAAGTAGATCTACTTTGCGTGGGACAAGTCCGGGAGCCGAATTTAATTCAAAGATTGTTACTCCTGTTCTGCCATCTGGTTTGCGTACGGTTGCACAATCTATGGCTCCAAAATCCAAGCCACACTTCTCGATGGAATCTCGGGCTGCTCTTTTTAATTCTGAATTTATGTCAGCGACTCTTACCCACCTGAAGAAGCAGCCAGCCTGATGATTCCTGATCATAATGTTTGGTGCAGGACATTCTTTAAGAGACGCCTCGATAATTCTATCTTTCAGAATGAAGAGCCTAAATTCATCGATTTTTTCAACCTTTTCTTGGATGTAATGTCCTGCTGGATCGAACCTCCTTAGTTCCTGTAAGTTATTCACAACATAGAAGAATTTACCCTGAAAATGGGTGTTTTTGCGCACGATTATAGGAAAGGTTATATCGCCGCGTAGGGCCTGGTCCCAAGGGATTAGTTTAGGCGTCGGGATATTATGCTCCATAAGGAGTTTCTTGCACCTGGGCTTGTTAGATGAGGTCCTAACGGCTTCCAACTTATTAATTATATTCATATCCTCTGGATCGGGTAGAGAAGCATTCCCATAACGTAAGACTATACCTTCCCCTCTGATACCTTGCTCACTATAGTCAGTTTGCAATGCGCGAGCTAATGCCCTTCCGGTTGGTCGGGCTTTTCTGCATCCTAATACTGTCACTTAATTCACTCCTACAAATCTATAGTTAGTGTTAGACTTTCATTATTAAATACTTTTTGGTTCGCTTTTTCTATGCTTGCTTTTCTGCATTCTTCTGAGCAGACAAATCTCTCAATATCAAGGTCAACGAAGTGCGTATCGTGACCACAATTATCACAAGGTCCATGTATATACCGGAAGTGCATCAAGGAACTGCCTAAATCTTCTGCACGATCGGCATTTGGATATAGTTGAATGTATTTCAATTTGCATCGCCTTTTACTTAATGATTTTACTAGGATAAATACTTTACGCCAAGCAGATCGTAAAACCCAGAACTTTACCTTCCAATATGATTAAAGTTCTTCAAGGTGCATTATGGCTGACGATCCTTATGGCGAGTTAATTAGTTCCTTTGGAACATATTATAGGTTCCTATCGGTTCAGGACTACGACGAAGCTCACGAAGCAGTACCTATCCACACAGACGCTGACATCCTATATGATAGTTTTGGCATATATGCCGATCTGGCTGCAGATGAATTAAGCAGTCTGTTGGCTTCTCGGAGCATCCCTTATGAGACCCTAACAGACAATCAAATCAGCGCACTTATTTGCCATTTGGTAGCTGACACCTTTGAAAAAGGGAACCCAGATTGGTCGTTTCGTTCACAATCCCAAGCCCCCGGTGTTAGTTTTAGCAGAGGCGAGGATACAGGACCAAGACTTGCATTAAAAGCCATGCTGGATACAATTGAAAATGCTTATAGAAGATCTGTGGTAAGTGGTGGTCGAGGAGCAGCAATTATAATTAATCGTATTGAGGATGCTAGGAAATATCCAAAACGCTGGAAACGTTCTGGAATTCCTGCATATAATGCGTCGGAAGATGGGTATGACTCTGAAGACGTTGAGGATATGGGAGTTGATTACAATAGCCCAAATGAGAATTCTGCTTGGTGATTCTTATTTACACTTTTTTAGGTAAACCTGGTAAAATGTACGAGATGAAATTGAACTATAAATGCGAATTTAATGGCCAGGATAACAAGTGTGATAATGAAATAACTTCCAGTAAAAAAGACAAATATGATGTTCCAAAATTACCGAATGGTGAAGTAGATTTAGACGCAAAATTACCAGATGGAACTTATGTTCATAACTTCAGTTCTGGTGCAGAATATTTTAAGTCAAAGGAATTTAAAGAAAAGTCTAATCCTTTAATAACAGAAAGACAAGCCCATTATTTACGTGAATTTACTGATATGGGATCAAAATCTGTTAATGATATATTAGAAAAAGGAAAAGAATATACATTAGAACCAAATGATTTTGATGCTAGAATGTTAAAAAATGTAGATAATGCAATGAGAAATTCTGTTCTAGACAAAGATCAGACCTTATATATGGGACTCGATTTAAAAAGAGCAGAACTATATGAAACAACAATACCAGGGGAACTTATAAAATTTAAGAGATTTAGTTCGACTTCTAAAAAACTTGATCAGGCTGCTAATTTTGCTGTAGGTGGATGGGGATCTGGTATAAAATTAGTGCCTAAAACAATATTAGAAATCCAGGCACCCAGTGGTATTCATGCAATTAACATGACACCTTACGCAGAGCCTAACTCGTATAAAGAAAAGGAGCAAGAAGTTTTATTAGATAGAGGAATTTCTTTTGAAGTTGTAGATAGTTATAAGAAAGATAGATTTAATATTATAAAAGTAAAGGTCGTAAAGGGAGTGGATTAATTTGCCTTATCCTAAACGCGTCCGTTATACACATCGGTTGACCCTTTACAAAAACATCAGTGACATCTTTAATGGTCCAATAGCCTCAACAATGACAGGCCTATCTTATCCAACCGAGGATTTCAAATTAGCACTAACCTCGTCAGGAATTTGTCGGGTAAAGGTTACTGGCTTATTGGATGGTGTATCTGTTACAGAGCGTATTTCATTTGGTGAAGCAGGTACCCAGTATTCTCTTAACACTTTTGATACAATTTCGACACTGACTTCTAATTATTTTGTAGCAGGGACCACTTTACAGGTACAGGCCGTGGACTCTGTTGGAATGCCCCTAGTCTGGAAACAAACTTTTGGTCCGTATGGCGCGGAATTTGGTCAGATGGGTGGAATGAGCGCCCAAATCCAAGCCAATGAACTAGGCTTGGGAAGCAAGATTATTCATTATTGCCGAGTGGAGCGAGCTGCCCCAGTTAGTCGAGATATGACATTTACGATTAGTCCAAATTATCCAGATCAGGTGTTCGTTCCAGTAAGTGATTTTGAGAATATATCAGCGCCGCCTTCATACGTTCCACAGGAATTTGCGTTTCGTGCGGTTGCTAAGTATGTTGGTGAATGATTTTGACTTCTCAAATTGAGCCCACTATACAATTTATTTTAGATGAATTACACCAAGACAGTGAACTCGTTACCCTCTGTGACAATCAATTCTATACAGGGCTGCTCAGAACCCCAGTTACACTAGTTGCACCTCACTATACAAGAGTTGGTATTCTTTACACTAGTGATAGTGGAGATGGCTGCTTCTTTACCCAAGTCCGAGATTTTGACAAGCTTGACATTAACATAGTCATAAATGTGGTCTGTGGCTTAGGAGAAAACGATAATCATTGTCGAAAAGTTGTGGACACTATTGCAAATTTGTTTTCACTCCATCGAAAGAAGGTCACAGAAGATTATAAAATTTATATAAACAAAATAAGTACTAAAATAGAATCCACTGAGCAAGCCCATTGGGTGGGTACCATCACAATGGATGTTGAATATTATTTTCCTGTTCCAGATATTCAGTGAATTCTCGGTGGTCTTTAAATTCAAATATATTAAATCTTGTGTAATGATATTTATTATTATGCCGTATCATATTATCAATACAATATTGTAAACAGTCAGAATCAAGTTCACTATTAAACCACTTGTCTCTGTCTCTTCTAAACGACCAGAGTTTATTACGTATTTTTGTTGCTATATAATATTTTATTCCTAGTTCGGGTTCGCCTACTAGGATCCAATTGAATCTCATTACGTAAAGTTTATCTAAATTAAGGATATTCAAGATACCATCTTGGTTAAGTTTGATTTCTTTCATAGTGTATCTCTCCATTGGTTATATTCTTCTTGATCGTTAAATTCCAACAGCTGACTTGCATTAATGAATCTTGGTCTTTTGCATTTCTTTAGGCAACCTTCTACAACATATTGCAGGTGCTTTTCATTATATTCTCCGAAATAGCCATAAGTTCCGCCATTTTGACGTTCGTATCTCCATAAGCCTAGTGATAATTCTTTTGGAAGGTAATATTTTATTCCTCTCATCCATGTTTCTTCTGGTACCTGATCCCAATTAATTATTAGACAATATATTTTTCTAGGATCGATTATGTTTAGGGTACCATCAGGATTTAGGGTGATTTCTTTCATTGAGATGCCTTCCAGGTTTCGAATTCAGACATATCCTTGAACTCTGCAATAAAAAAAGCAGTTTCTTGGTAATCTCTTTTCAAGAATATCAAACACTGCTCAATTACGTATTGTAGGTCTTTTACTTGAAAACTTCTGAAAGTATGTCCACCTTCTCTTTCAAATATCCAATAGTTGGTTGATTTCTTTTTAGGGAAATAATATTTAATTCCTTCTATACCATAACTAGCATTTCCCCAGTCAACTCGCAGGACATAAACTTTATGAGGATCCAAAATATTCAGAGTGCCATCAGGATTAAGTTCTATTTTTCTCATTGATTTTCTCTCCAATTATTAAATTCTTCAAGGGAGTTAAACTCATATACATGATACTCAGACCAATGCGGATCTTGGCAATTTTGTAGATATTTTAATACGGCTTCTACTAAGTATTGAATGTATTTACCAAGTACCCATATAAAATTTGACGTGGCACCAATACGCCGAAATTCTAAGCCGCCCCGACTTTCCACAGGAAGATAATACTTTTTGCCGTGATACTCTGGTTCCTCATATGTCCAATTCACTTCCAGAACATAGGTTTTTCTAGGGTCCAATATGTTGAGAACGCCATCTGGATTCAATTTTAACTCTTTCATACAAGACAATATTTTGCTATACCTATTTATACTTTTTGCATCGTAAAACACGTTCTTTTGCCTTCCAATATGATTAAAGTTTTCCAAGGTGACTTTCTTTGACAAGACTTATTGATTTATTCCGGGATGGCCAACTCTCCCTGAGCGAGTACCAGACCTATTTGGATTTGGGCTTTCAACCAAGTGAAAGCGTTCAGTTAAATTCAGGACGCAGTGCTGAATTAGTAACCTTATCTTATATGGACTTAGGGGCTGGAAGGTCTTGGACTGTTAAGGCTGGCGAGACCCTGATGGGCTATATTGGACCAAGTACCGACCTCACAAATGCTGGTTCTATAACAAATTCTGGTGATATTCTTTTCCAATATAACCAAGGTACAATAATTAATACTGGAACTATAACAAACATAGGTAACTTTACATTAAAATCATTATAAACAAACTTTGGTGATTATTCTTGACAGGAACTCTAATAATGGATGGCGGAAGCCTAACATCAGATGTAGCAAAAACAGATTTTCAGGTACAGGTTCTACTTGCACCAGCTGTATATTCTACAGGAACATGGACAGCAAGCCTGAGCTCAAATGTCCTCTTGGTAACAAGGACACCTGCAAACACCACGGAATATTACCAGATGCCTATAATATTCCCATGTAGGACAACTGCTCTGAAGGGCGCCAAGCTAAAATCTGTGACTGTTGTCGTAGCCTTGGGCGGAACTCTGGATACGACCAATGACGATTTTGAAATCAACATTTTGAAAGTTACAACTCCGACAGAGGGCTCTGCACCAGTAGGATCTGTTCTTGCAGGAGATGAAGCAGAAGATTGGGCCGCTGCATATGATACTAAAGCCGAAAGACTTGTCGTGGATGATCATACATTTGTCGTGACGATACCAAGTGATGAGCAGGCTTATGCAACTGCCGGTGAACAATACTATGTCAAGATCAAGGTTAAAGATAACGGCAATGCTGATTTGACTTGCGTATTAGAAGGTTGCACTGCGCAATTTGATGTAAACTATTTGTAAATTTTATTAAATTTTTCAAGGAGTATTCAGGAAAATGGCAAACGTAGGTGTTATAAGCACAGCCAAGGGCGAGCAATTCACATCAGCACATGTTGCATCTTTTGCTAGGGCGGACCAAGGATATTTTGTCATCAGCGGTTGCGATTGTAATCAATCCGGAACTCCTGGAATGTCCGTGGTAGTTGACAGTGGTTATGTGCAGGTTGCCTATTCTACGGAAAGAAAAACTGTAACTGGCGGTACCTTAACCGTCGCAACTGCAGATGCAACTTATCCAAGAATTGACGTAATTTATGTGAATACAGCCGGAACTATCTCGATTTATGCTGGTACGCCTACAGCTATTTCTCCCTCAAGTAAGACCGACTTTAGACAAATGGCAACGCCGGCACCTGGAAGCAGTATTCCAAATGGTGTTATTCTGGCCTTGGTTTACGTAGAAGCAAATGCCACAACTATTTTGAATGCCGCGATTTTGGATATTGCGTCCTACGGGCCATATTGTGTTGAGGCTCCAACAGGTACAACAACCTCGGGATATGTCCCTCAGTGGTCTGCAACTGCGAAGACATTAGGGACTGGCTTGGCAGTGGGCACTAGTGCAAATAACCTGATTCAATTAAATGCAAGTGCCCAGATACCAGCAGTAAGTGCGGCATTAGTTACTGGACAAACCAAACAAATCATTACGACAATCGATGGCGGCGGCTTCGCAATTGGAACCGGAATTAAATCTATTGTTCCTGTTGATTTTAATTGTACTATCACAAAGTGTACCCTGATAGCGGATACCACTGGCTCATGCGTCGTAGACATCTGGAAAGCTGCTTATGCTAACCTGCCCGCAGCAGATGGAAACAGTATAACAGCAAGTGCAACCCCTACAATTTCTTCTGCAATTAAGTATCAAAATAGTACCTTAACGGGCTGGACAACTGCAATCACATCTGGTGATTCTTTATACTTCAATGTAGATTCTTGCACAACTATTACACGACTCACAATTAACCTAACGGTCGTGACGACTTAAAATGGCCACAATAGTATTACATCCAATAGCTAATATCAATACTGAAGTTCTTACACCAACTGGTGGTACTAACTATGCAAATCTTCAGTCTAATGATAGTTTTACAACCAACAACAGAATAGTGAGTAGTTGGGCTGCTGTTTCCGGATTAGATGTATACTGGCTTCCAATTTTTGCACTGGGTACCATTCAATCAGTATCCGTTACACAAATTACCTATGGTGCTACTGGAGGAGTTTGTTGGAACGGTCTTAGGATTCCTAGTGCAAGTGGTATCACTGATTATATCAGTTCGCATACGGCCACTTCATCTTCTTGGCAAACATATACTGATACTTGGAACACAAATCCCGCAACTGGTGCTGCTTGGACTATACCTGAATTGGCAAGTTGCTTGCTTTTATTAAAGCTTCAAGCAGAATTTGGAAATCAAACTTGGTGCACAGAACAGTACGTAACGGTGACTTATACACCATTTGGGGCAGCATCTGAAATTATTTACCCAACTGGTAATGGATCATATACACAAATAACATCGCAAACACCAAGTTCTACGAATCATTATGACAAAGTAGATGATAGTATTGACTCGCCTGATGGAGATAGCACAACAGTTAGTACATCAAGCACATCTGCCTTAGTGGATACGTATGCTCTTAGCAACCTTTCATCTGGTTCGGTGTTAAGAATTAATGCGGTTGCTGTGATATTCCGAGGCAGGAACGCTTGGACATCAGGACCAAATTCTGGATTCGGAAAAGCGACTGTATATACAAATGGTGGCTTGGCGTACGGAATAGAACGCGACTTAAATGGTAATCCAGATATTTCACTGAGTTATTCCTATACAACATGGGGCGAGGTCTGGACTATTAATCCAATTACTGGTGTTGCATGGACCAGAGCCGAAGTTGACGCACTAGAAGCAGGTGTTACATTAAGATCAAGATCTGGTGGATTTATTACATATTGCACGCAAGTAACTGTTATTGTTTCTTATACAGTTGATCAAGCACCTTCTGTACCATCGACTCCCTCTGGGACAAGCAATATAAGACCACTAAATTCCTATTCGTATTCAACATCGACAACTGATCCAGAAAGTGACAATATCTATTACACCGTTGATTGGGGAGACACTACTACAACGGATAGTGGCTGGGTATCCTCTGGAACATCTGCTGGTTTATCACACACATGGTCTACACCTGGAACCTATTCTGTGAGAGCAAAGGCAACTGATTCCTTGGGTGCAGTTTCGTCTTGGTCAAGTACTTTGACAGTCTACGTTAAGGCAATCGGCGGGACAACCACCATAATTTGTGGATGATCATGACCCTGGAAGATATCGCTGAAAGTATTGGCATGGATTTTGAAAACAAGATCAGGGAAAAGATCTTGTCTAACGTTCCACCTGAGAATGCTCCAAGCACTATCGCTGCGAAAGGATCTTCACATACCTTAATTGACACAGGAGAACTTCTATCAAGCATCACCCACCTAGTGGAACAAAGTCCCACAGGCTTAACAATAACATCTGGAGTTCTTAACGAAGAGATTGCCAAAAAAGCAGCGCCAAACGAATACGGAGTCATTTGGGAAAATAGGCCAAGGAAAGGTACGTCTGAAAAGGAACATGGCCCTTGGTTTATTCCGCCCAGATCTTTTATTCGCAGCACTTACGATGAGAATATCGAAGAGGTCCTTGATAACGCCCAGGAACAGCTTTACAATTATGTTTTTAAGAAGTTAAGTAAGTAAAGAAGAAGTTATTAAAAATTTATAATGATTTTTTAACAAAATTAGGAAAAAAATAAAAATGAATACTACAAAAGTAAAATATGAGGAATCTTTATTGTCGCTACGATGAATGTCACGGAACTGAATGGTTCTGGCCCAACCGCTACAGTCATTACACAGGGCCGATATTGCACAATGGACAGCTATAACCCTGGATTGAGTAATCCTTGTGTTGTACCTGCCACTGGCTTAAACTATTCCTACTGGAAGACCCATAATATTGCATTTTCTGGTGACTTTACCCAGATCAGCAACATTAGATGGTACACTTCTGGAGCGGTACGAACTAACTGGGCGCTAGGCACTGATGGTGGTCTCTTCGTTGGCGTCAAGTCGACTGGAGATAATGGCATGCCAACTGGCAGCTATGACCAAGCAGATGGTGTCCTGGGAACATCTGGCTACGACATGGATGACGTAACCAATGGGCATACCTATTACAAGTCGGGCACTTCCAATCATGCCGTGCCCGCGAATGCCGATACTTATGTTGCAGGCAGCACACTCCTAGTGGATAGTGGACCGTATACAACTGCGGGAAGTTCTAAGTGTGTCGTAACTCAGGTTATAATCGATACTGACGCAACCCAGGGCGACAAAGCAAATGAAACAATTTCTTGGCGCTACGATGAAATTTAGCACGGAAAAGTTAAAATTTTAAACAATTTTTTAACTTTTCTTTTTATTTTTATAATAAACATAAAACCAAATTTAAAGCAAACCACGAGGCAAGTCAAAATGAAGCAAGGAACCCATATTATAGCACTGACCCCAGGATGCATCAATATCCAAGTTGTACCGAAATTTTTAAACGAAACTAATAATAAAATTAATATTCCCGAGGAAGATCTTGGTTATATTATCCCGTTAAAGCTTTTCTTAACAGACTCCTTTAATAAAGAATTTTGTGGAGTCTTTGAAATTGGTACAGTCTTCTTTAATGAAAATATTCGCCGGGACATCCTGGATGAGTTATACCGGGATAATGTACAATTTGATATTTTTATCCGGCAAGTAAAGTCTGAGGAACAATCAGGTCCTAAAGTCCTACAAGAATACCGAAATTGTAAATTCTATCGTCAGGAACTTTGCATACCAGAGACTGGCTTAATAACCTTTTACAGGTACCACTTTAGCAACAGCGACAAGCCATGGGAAATTTCCACGGAGAAGATCGAAGCTCTGCGCATGCCCAATCAATATATGTATGATTATGCTGTAAGTAAGGCGATTAAAAATTTACAATACAGTATAAAGGATATTTGGAACGAACAGAAACAAGAAAACAAGCAAGTTACAGCCAGTGAATATGTGAAGATTGTTCGTTCTGGTGAGTAAATGTCCTCGATAATCGAGTTAATGTGGATAAAGGTTTATAAGGATGCGCAAGGCAATGATCGCTTTATTCCACAATTTCGAGACGATGGTACTCAGCAATTTTGGACGGATACTCAGGATACCAATCCCTATAAACTTGTTATAACGCCGATTGGTCATGAACTTGCTGACAAGCTTGTCGCCAACAAGATCCCAGCCATTTCAGTACCTCTTCCAAAATATACTTTTTTCTTACAGCCAGATGACCAAGTTAGAGCCTACTGGGACAATGAGATAGAAATTAATTCCCATTATGAGTGCTCGGTTTGTGGACATACTTGGATGCACTTAGATTCTACTAAGTTTTCGCAGTGTCCCCAATGCATGGCAACAGACATTTGGTTTTGTAGAAGGTGTCCCGTGGATGCTAGTAAAGACCTCCTATTAGAAAAGGAGCGTCGCGAAATCGAGTATGAATCTTATTCCCAAAAATTAGCAGTACAATTTGTAACAGCAAGTGATCAAGACAAGAATAGCATTCGCGAGAAGCAAGTTAATGCCCGGAAAGCCCTCGACGACTGGGAAATCGCAAACCAAGTTGTCAAAATAGTTGACCAAAGCAGAGTTCATAGAAACTCTGTTAAGGATGAGAAAGCAGGTAAAGGTAAGCGTGGAGAAATCAACTGCCCAAATTGTGAAATACCTTATGGACTCAATCGCAAGAATTTGTTATATCGTGTACATGACGTAATCGAGAATACAGATTATGTTATTCTTGTAGAAGGTAAGTTTAAACTTACCATTAAACAGGATGAAGTTGTAGTTGAATCTTTATAAACTTTTTTTTGAGGTGAACAAGATGCAATTTGGTATTCAACATAAAGAATATTTACAAAAATTATATGAAATAGATAAATTTACAATAGACGAAATAGCGGCAGAATTTGGAGTAAGTCATAGTACCATTCTTCGTGCATTCAAAAAACTTGACATAAAAATAGTAAAAATGACTGATAGATATATACAAAAACTTTCAATATCTCATCTAGGAAAGCATCATTCTAATAAAACTAAAGAAAAAATGTCTATAAGTCAAAGCGATGAGAGAAATTCTCAATGGATCGATGGGAGGTCTAAAAAGAAAAATAATTATAAAAACTTTTCAAATAATTATAAAATGTATATAAGAAATATATTTTATAATACATGTTTTTTATGTGGTGTAAAAGAAAATAATTTAGATCGTAAGTTGCACGTACATCATATTGATTATAATAAAGAAAATTCTGCTATAATAAATTTGGTTCCGCTTTGTGATGTATGCCATGGTAAGACTACATATAAAAGGTCCTTATGGCAGAATTGGTTTGAATCTATTTTTATAACATATGGTTATACAATCGAGGCATCATGCTTATAGGAGAAACACCCCTTGGCGAACTTCCAGGAATTGGAGACTCTTTCTCAGTCAATACAATATCTTATAGCATGGATCAGTGGACTGTTTTTGTAGGATCGGAACCAATTGAAGATCCGCCTGGTGCAATTCGATATTCTCATAGTAGACAGTCGGATACCTTGCTTCTAAAGGGTGTGAACAAGACCTGGGACATGGGTTATGCTATCTCCAATACTTATAATTATAAAACCTATCAATTGAGCACGGGCCTTAAGGATACACTAAGAGCCCTTGGAGTGTCCCTAACATTAGTACCTTCTTATGAATTAACGGTGCCGTCCACGAGTGTCCTGAATGCGTTGGTTTGGTCTTGGGCAGAGGCCCTAGATTCTGTTTGGCGCCAAATGGATACAATGGCTACAGCTCTAAAAATAGACTCTGCTGAAGGGACCTACTTGGATATTGCTTGGGGTCAAATATATGACATGCCCAGAATTTATCAAGAAAGTGACACGGATTATAGAGATAGACTTAAAACAAGAACCCTAGTTTTAACATCTTCAGGTACCAAAGCTAATTGTGAGACCATTATAGATAGTATAATTGGAGAAACCTCGACTAATGTTACGCCAAGATACCCCGCTAGTGTTGACATTACTTTTGACACAGTCAGTGCAATGCGATCTGCTTTTGCCAAGAAGACTGTCCTAGATATGCTTATTCCTCAAATGTTGGCCTCTGGCATATCTTATAATATGTTCCTGCCTTATATTGATTATTATATGGATTTGTATATGAAAGGGCCTATCACCCTGCCTTATAATGCTTATTGTGCTGTTGCTCAGTGGGACATAGATAAGACTTATGATTTTGACCTAATAAGTGTACTCCAGACGGTACTGCCATATGATTTTGACCTAGCAATTATGATACAAAGATTTGCTTATTTTGGCATGTATAATTCAGTGCGGCTTACTAAAGACAAGTCCATCCTATGTGATGGCTTATTCAAGAAAACCGTCTTTAACCAACCCACTTTTGATGTGTTGAGTAAAAAACATAATATAATCAGACAACTTTCAATGGACTTTTACAATAGTTTATCGGATATTAATAAAGAACTACAAATAGACTCTGTTCTGAAAGGTACCAAGCGAAGGTTCTTGCGCATGGAAAATAATCTTGTGTTCCAAAATACTCAGACCTACGCGACAGACATTGTAACCAGGTTGTTTGCTGTTGATTTGGATATTGATATTTTAACAAAACGAACTTTCCCAAAGAGACAAGGCATGACAATCAAATTGGTGGGTGCTTAAATGAGACCAGTTGTCCTTAGTGTTATAGATGGCAAGAACTTTATCTTGGGTACGTTCGACACAACTACCTTCCAATCTTGGTGGAAGTCTAAGCCATTTCCTGGTGCCATAGATATCATTCAAAAGCCTATACACGTCTATGGCCAATATCATGTCTGCGTTGTGAAGATGCTTGACGGTACTTATTCAATTTACCGTACCAAAGACATGGGCAAAACATGGGAATCTGTTTATAATACAGTTGACATTATTTATACTTTAACTGCCATAGACTATGGCTGGTTAATTGGCTCGACTTCAACTGGATGGATTGAATCTAGGCTAGATTCTGGATATACATGGACTGAGATATCGTCATTTGCTCCAGGTTGTCGAACCGTAATTAACGTTAGTGATGATGTTCTGTTTGCCCATGATACAAATTACGTCTGGCGGTCAGAAGATTATGCCAGGACATGGTCTAAAGTCCTAGACTGTCATAATATTGTAACATATCTTGGAGAATCTCTTAGTCATATCACAACTAAGTATACTGGTTATGCTCCACCAGCATTAGCCGGATTTCAATCCAGGATAGTTGCTGGATGTGGGCCTCATGTTGTCTTTTCTGATGATCTTGGCATAAATTGGTCCTTTACTTATGAATTATCGACAGGTGCCTTTGCTCACTGGACAATCTACAATACAATTCGTGTGCTCCAAATAATTGTCACGGATGTTCGTGGGCAAGGACCCGAAGATTCTTCAATGTTGTTCAGGATTCATTCTGTTGACCAAAACGCAGTTCACTACTTGCACAGTGCATATGGCGGTGAAAAGTGGTTCTCAGAAATAATGGTCCTGCCCTATAAAGGAGATGATAATGGTTCAATAACCGCATATGATGTATTAAGAGCGGGCTCTCCCACGAAGGACATATTCGCTACATTTTCAACATATGATGTTAATAATTCTCCTATTATACATTACTCAGTGGATGGTGGTCTTACTTGGACTATCTCGGATAACAGCAATGTTACTGTTTATGAAGGAGATCCGTCCCAAGAGATTGTATCTGGTATTGGTCAGCAGGTCTTCGACGAAGAATATTGGACGACATATACTTGGGTAGGTGCGCCTTGTCACAATGCTGGTAAATATCTCGTGGAATATAATAAAACTATCAGGAATATTTCTAATGACATTGACTTGTTGACGACATTCCGAAATGAAAGGACAATGCCTTTTGATATGAGACTAAAGATACCAACACTTTATAAAACATATTCTTTTGATTTATTAAATAAAAATGCAAATATAAAATCATGCTTATTTGATGTCGTTGAAAAGAAAACCGATATAAAATCATATATAATTAGTAATAACCTTAGGGATACTTTTATAACATCCTGTAATTATGATGTAGTTAATGCCTCACGCTTAATTAAAACATTGTCCCAGGACATTTTATCCCAAAAGGCATTGATAAAATATGCCACTATGCGCATGAACTTATCAAATATCGCTGAAAATTCCTGCTCATTTGAAATGAAATTAGTTGATAGTCATACGGACCAAATCATGAACAATTTCGAGAAGTGGGGACCCCAACTTCCGGACGTTAGATATCCAAATATTCCATATAAGCCTGTGGACTATAATACCGACATGGTGGTGCTTTAAATGCTTTCGGTTGGCCAAAGAGTCCGAATTCTGGCGGCTGTGCCTACTGATTTGGGTGGTTATACTGTCAAAAAACTTCGTCGTGACCGTCTTTTGAACGACGACAATACCTTCCCCTCGATGCGGATCGCGATAATTTCCCAAGGTATTAGAGCCCGTCCATCTACAGGAGGCCCAATCCGCAAGAACTATGATGGTTATCAAGGCGATGCACAAGAATGGCTAGGTCATCATCAGAAAGCTACTATAAGTGTGACCGTGATGTGTGAAAGCGAGACGCCTGGAACCGACCAAGAAACTCCTGAAATTCTTGACACCTTGATGTACGACCTAGAACAAGAAATAGAAATCTGGAGACTTGGTATTTATTGGCCCACTGATTATATGAAAGTAGTGCCAGGAAGTTCCAAGGTAACTTATTTACCCAGTTATATGGCCAAAGGTGCAGATGAACACTGGATTTATCTTGCAAATTTGGATTTCCAAATTGAGTATGAATTTAGTGCCTTGGACCCAACTTCCAATATTCATGCCATTGAATTTGATTGGGGATTACCTGTAACTGCCATTGACCATATTATCCTAACGGACGTTCACCCACCTTGGTACGAAATGGGTGTCAACATAAGAGGTTGGAAGTCAGACCTCCTAATCGATATGGTTTTGCAAGGTAGTTATAAAGAGTCTTCTTGTGGTTTTGACACAATTATTATATCTGATTGATATTGTTGAGTTACATTTAGACTCTTTAATATTTCTATAAACAATTCTGGATATTCTAGGTTTGTGCCCACTGATATTTCTTGATTTTCTGAATACCATGCTCTTGCATAGTAATTAATCATAGGTACTTTATCCACTATCCAAGTGTAATTGTCACTGACATATATTTTGCTTGTTTTATGTCTATGTGATTCTAGATATTCTTTTTGGGTCTCGCGATAAATATCACTCTCGGTATACATATCAATATATCCAATGTTGTCCATGGTAGACACATTCAATATCCAGATACCATAAATTCCTGATTTTTCCCATCCTACAATCGGATCTTCAAGGTATTCACTTAGTGGACGATCAACTTCATTGTATTCAGGAAGTAACAGATAATTTGTGCTGTTGTAGTTGAACGTTGCGTTATACGGTCCAAAGTCAGCGTAGAATGAATTGGTCTTTGCTGACGTATTTATGTCTATACATGTGCTTACACTAATAAGTAGGAATATTGTTATGCACATCAAGAATGTTTTCGTTGTTATCACCAAGACATAAACTATTTTCATTATATTTATAACTTACGCCAAGCAGATCGTAAAACACTCTCTTTTACCTTCCAATATGATTAATTGTTTTGAAGGTTCCTTATGAAAATAAAGAAAATTGAAAATGACGTTCAAGAAGATCCTATTCTCACCTCCACGATTCTTAAACTAACCATTTATGATGCGTGGAGACAGAATAAAATTTCTAAGAAAGTTTACTTGGATTACCTAAAAGATGGCTATCCAAAGACTCAGATAATTGATATAAAATAATTTGGTGATTAAATAAATGACAATTATAATTCCAAAAGGTGACTACTTATGGTAGAGTACGGCAATAGTAGCCAATTTGTAAGACTTATAATTAAACTAGAGACAGTTGGACCTGTCCCTGTTATTGTGGGCAAGGGCACTGTTCTGGTAGTTGGCCGATCTGTTCGTGGCCCCGTAGATGAAGCCGTTGCAATGACATCCAGTTCAAGTGCAAAGTCTTACTTCTATTCTGGAGGGTTAAAGGACGCAGTTGAACTTGTGTTCGCGCAAGGCGCACCTGTCGTATATGCAGTCCGGGTCCTAGGAACATCGCATGCCACTGCTTCCATTACCTTAGACGATGGTCTCTCCGTCCCAAATGACGTCGTAACCCTGAGCGCAGCCTCGCCAGGAATTTGGGGAAATGCTGTTACAGTTAAAGTTCTGCAAGGCAGTACAAAGGCACCAGAAACCACTCCCTATGCAATACCAGGTGCTGGCAGTGTCGGACCTTATTACACCGACTATTGTAATATTTATCAGGATCTTACTAACAATTGGGTGAAAGTTGATGGTGTTACAAAAACTATCGTGTATACAAGCCCACCAAGCTCGAATCAGGTTTATATTGATACGGTAAATGGCTCCCTAACATTCGGAACATCTGTACCTGCAACTTCCCTGATTACTTATAGCCTGAAACATTACACCGTGAAAGTTGTCATTAGTGACAATGAAACCACATACACTTATGACAATATTTCCAGTTTGGTTAAATTGGTTGCTCGTATTAATGGCACTGGTTTCGTAACTGCAACGCAAGTTACTGGCGAGACTCACCTTCCCTACATTGATGCCGCCGTTACTTATTCCCTGTCAGGTGGCTTAGATGGCGATACAATCGACACTGACAATTGGGAAGATGCCTTACGTGTTGGCTTTGATGCGGCTTCGGAACTGATAGGTGCCCCGCAAACATGTGCACTAACCGAATACGAAGTTGATGAAGGTACTCATGACCTGATTCCAGTTCTGGATGGCATTCTATCAGAATACGCAAATAAGTTCCATCCGTGTCAGGGCTTCATTGGAGTTGCTCCAAATCTAACTGCCGAGCAAGTCCTGGACATAGCAGCTGGCTATTCTAATAGGTTGCTCACAATCGTCGCTAATCCTTGGGACAATTCTACTACACTCCAAAACATTGCAGTTGCAAGGGCTGGCAAGGAAGCAGCTGTCGCCCTGGGAGAAAGTGCTGCACTACCACGTAATGCAATGAATGGTCTAAATGGTCTCCTGACTACCTTTGAACAAACCGATGTCGATCTCTTAACCCAAGACACCGATGCTAGAGCCGATGCTATAATCAAGAGCAGAGGTATCCGACCTTATGTGGGAATTACCACAGACCAAACTTGGCAGTTCCTTAGGACAGTGGATAACAGGACAATCAATTGGGTCATTGTTTGTTCCGACCAAATTGCTCGCCAGTACTTCCATGAGAAGAGAACAACGGCTGTCATGGCTAGTATGAAGGCATCAATTGCGTCTGTCCTGAATGATCTATTACGTGATGAAAATATTCGAGCATATACCTTAGATGTTTATGGCGACGATACGGACACTGGCAAAGTCATTGTTAAGATAAGCATGGAAAATATCGGTCACATCGAGCGTATTGATGAGACAATTGCTGTTGGTATCCTAAATGACAACGATACTGGAGTAATTACGTCAGTGATTGACCAGTAATTACTTTTTTATAAAGGAGTTATAATTATATGGCTGAATATACAATTGTAGCAGAATCTCCAGGTGATATTGTGGTAACGTTTACTTCATCGGCTGATGGTACGTTACAGACAATCCCGCTGAAGTCGATTTCTGCCCAGAAGAGTACAGACGTTTCTAGTGAATATGGTACCGGAAACCATCAAAAATACGCACACGTCCAAGGCAAAATAGATTACCAAGGAGATTTTGAAATAGGCTCTTGGTGGGTTTCTGACGCAGAAAATCCAGAAACTTGGATGGACCTAATCAAGGAGCATCTCACTTGGAATGGTGTACAAGGTCTCTCCCGCGAATTTACCATTATGATCGCTGATAATGGAGCCGCATATGATCGTTCCTTGAAGACAGCAGGAACACCAGGTGGCGCTGCGATCGTAACATTTAATAGGTGCTTGCTTAAGCAAGATAGCCTTAGTGTTGGTGAACCAGGAAGCACAGTATCCACTAAGTATTCTTGGACTTGCATGTCAAGGACACCACCTTAAAACTTTTTTTTAAAATATTATTTTTTAATTTACCAAAATAAATAGTTAAAGTTCAAAGCAAGGAGTATATCACATATGATATCAAAAGAACTAATCCTAGAAGGTGCTAAATTTCGTAAGGAAGTTCCTGTGACTATTTACCAGGAATCAATCACGGTAAAACCATTGACTGAGTTAGAAATTGCCAAAGTTTTCAAGAAGGTCGAGGACGCTGGGTTCGACACTACAGATCCAAAACTTTCAGATAACTATTTGCTACAGTTAGAAGCTTGCCGGTTTGGTATAGTTGATCCTAAACTTCATGAGATAGTCAACCCAGAAGATCCCATAGAAGATCAAAAAGAAGTATATGAACTCATGATCGGTAATGCCCTGTCTGAAATTGGACGCGCTATAATTTCAATTTCGACAGTAGGCAGCGAGGAGCTATCAGATTTTTTCAAGAACCTGAAGGCCAAAAACTTATGTGGCTCCACTATGCTGGGTACAGAATCCCAGGAAGGTTAGATAGGCTTACCCGTCTCCAGACTGATTCCATTTGCAAGATGCAGGAACTCATTGAACTTGCCAAGGCCGGAAAATCTGCCAAACGCAGGATGACCCACAAGGAATTCGTAGCCTCGATGAAAGGTAAGCGAGACCAAGCCCACTACGACAAGTGCAATGAAGAACAGAAACAACGCTGGCTATCCATAGTGAATAAGAACAAGAAAGGTAAGGTTTAATGGCAGACGATTCATATGCTCGTAGTGTCCAGGTTCTAATTTCATTAGTAGGTAATCCCGAAGAACGTCTGGATACTATCAACCAAAAACTTGATCAACTTTCTGGTAAGAAATTCTCGGTCGGTTCAGATAACTCTATCCAGCAATTGTCTGGTAAGGCCAAGGAAGCTGGTAACTCAGTTAACAATATATCTAATGCTGGTAAACAAGTCGAATCGTCGCTTACCTCCTCTTTTAGCAAAATTAAAGGATCTATTGATGAGGTTCATGGCGGTATTCAGAATTTAATTGCTAGCATGGCAGGCATCGCGATAGGAGGCTCAATAGCCGGATTGTCCTATAAGGATGCTGCTGCTTCTAAGCTTTATACTGAACAAACTTACAAGGCAATTGATGCGACTAAACAGTTTAAAAATAGTCGTAAAGAAGTAGAGGAATTAGTAGCATCTGCAACCGGAACTGGATATGTAGGATCATCATCTGAAGTATTAGGTGCTATCAAAAATACCATGATAAAGGCAAGCGAAACATACAAAGGCACCGGGGCCGATAAAAAAATGCTTGCTTTAACCGAAGCTGCATTACAAGTCGGATTTTCTGTTCAGGAGTCATATAGTGGTGGAGGAGAAGGACTTGTTAATCTTGCTTCTCAGAAGTTCCAAGCAGCATCTAGTCGTCGTGGTAAAGAGCAACGGTCTCAGTTTGTGGATGCATTAACAGCAGCTGGTGTAGAGAATCTATCTATTACAGATAGTCGTCTTGATAGCACAAAAAAGAAATATGAATTAATTTTAGAAGCCCAGCGAAAATTAGCGGAACAACCAGGTGGTTTTGCAAAACAAATTGATGATAGACCATGGGACCAAGCTTCAAAAGCTATAGATGACCTTAAGAAAGCAATTGGTGTTGGACTTATTCCAGTAATGACACCACTTATTAAAGGATTTACTACCCTCATACAACTAATAACATCAATTCCTGGTATTCCAACGTTAATTGGATTAGCAGCAGCGGGACTTACCTTGGTTTCCACTATAACGTTATTAAATGGTGTATTATCGCCCGGATGGAAATTAATAAAAGAATTGTTTGCTTGGACCCAAAAAGATACTGTGGCGACTTTGGCAAATGCAGAAGCAAAGACAGTGCAGGCAGGTGCAGCAAGAACAGCAACTACTGCTAATCGTGGCCTAGCAATATCAGAAGGTCTTGTTTTATCTCCGTTACTAATTGCAGCCGGTATTTTCATCATAATTGGTGGTTTGCTCTACCTTCTGGAATCTCGTACTGGAGTATTCAGTAAAGCCCTGAAACAACTTGGTGAGACCGAGATGGGTCAGGACCTTATCCAATGGTTCAAGGACGTAGGCTATTGGATCGATGAAGGTGCCAAAGGACTAGGTAGTTTCCTAGGTGACAGTATAACGCAAGTCAATGAATTATATAAAGGACTGAAATCGGGTACTGGCACTAACATTAGCAATACTTTGACCATTGGTTTAGGTGTCATACTAGGACCCTTTGGCCTACTTGTACCTATCTTAAGAAATTCAATGCCCATCATTCAGTCCGAAACCAAGATTATAAGTGACGCTATAACATATATTAAAAACCTCTTGGATGAAGGTTGGAAAACCATAACTGGAATCTATAGCAAGTTAACAGACTTTGTCGAAAAGATGAAGGCACTCCCAGGAGATATAGCAAATGCTATTAAGAATCTTGCTGGTTACGGAGAGACATCTGGAACAACTCCACAAATAGCAGATGCAGCAAAAGAACTTAGTAAAGATGTAACCAAGGATACCACCGATCAACAACTTTCTGACATGTCAAAAACAAAGGCATTAGAATTATATCCGGGTTACGAAGAAAAAGATCTTGGTGGTATCAGTGGTGATATATATAATTATTTAAAATATATGAGAGACTATGGCAACGACCAAAAAACAATTGATCGTTTGTTATCAAAATTATCAGGTCATACACCAACTCCTAATGAGGTCAAAGCCGGGGCAAATCCAAATGCTGGTACACCAACAAACATGCAACAATTTGCTCCTGGTATCGAAACCGGTGGAGAATACTCCCAAAACGTTGATAGATCTGTTGCCATGCAAAATGATCAAGGAGAGAATCGGCCAAGCATCTGGAACTTATTTGGGTCATTTGCATCTGGTGGTCTTATTTCAAGAAGTGGTTTAGCAATGGTTCATTCAGGTGAGCCAATTATACCAGCCGAAGTCGCATCTAGTTCTCGATTGCAGAATGTCCTAGAATCAATTGCTTCTGGTAATAATACAACCACAAATCAGGGCGACATCAAAGTAAATATTAATTATACTGCCCCATCTGGTAACTCTTCTGGAATGATTGTCATGGACAAGTGGTCCTTTGAAAAGCTAGTAGCAGATGTAGTTGCGCAAAAGTTACGCCAACTCAATGGATGTTAAAAAAAGGAATGGAGAATATTAAATGGATTATGCGGCATCGGGTGGTAATGCAACACCTAATTCAACAACATCTGCATTTACTGTAGAGATTGGTGACTTTGTCATGAACAAAGTTGCTGGTGTCTACCCAGACGAAAACAATGAACATTTAGGCATGGGCCAACCAAATCCAACCAGCATATCATGGTCTAAAAACAATGAAATTGCTACCCACAAGATCCCTAACCCTAAATGGAAAACAATGCGCACATCAAAAGAAACCTTATGGACACTAGACATAAGTTTTACAGTTCTTGACAAAAAATATATGGAACAAGTCCAAACCTTAGTGGATGATGTTGGTCCACATTACGTCCGAACATACTTTAAATCCATGTACATGTATGTTAATTCCCTAAATGCAACAGCAGATGCTGGCTATTCAGATTCCCGTTGGCATTGCTCACTAAAATTAACAGAAATTAACGATTGAGAGGCAATGTAATGAGCAATTCTGGCGGCATTAAAAACTTTACATTTATTGGTGGTTATGACGTCTCCTCGGATGTTATTTCCATAACAACCGACCATGTTTCTAGTGAATCTGAGGCAGTAGAACCATCCACATGCAAAGTTACCCTGGATAATAGTGGCCAAGTTTATGGACATGCTATCGTGTCAGGTGCTTTTATTCCAGGAAAAACATTTATTCAATCTTTTGTTACAGTCGAGCGTAATATTATTTCAGGTAACTCTTTCACAACTGATACGCAACCTTATATTTTATTTACAGGGGTTATAAACAACTCTTCTTATAATAATCAAACAGCAACGGTAGAATGTGTTTGTATAAGTGGTTTTGGTTCACAATCAACAAAGGATCGAGCATGGACTGCTGATACACTACTCATCACAAAAGTGAACGATATTGTAAGTGATTTAGAAAGTCAAACAGGTGCAAGTATAATCGTTGTCGACAGAACGTCTAGTAACGGTCCCAAAAAAGCATCATATGTTCCATCTAAGTTATCTTATAACGAGGCAATTCGATCCGTGACAACTGGACAATCCAAAGATTTTTATTTCTGCACAGATGAGGATTTGCAGCCCATCCTAGTTGTAGCCGATGAAAAATCGTATTATGAGAAGCGCGATCTTGATGGATTTGTAATTGATCCAGGTGACAGCACTTCACTCATTGGATATGCAAATAAGGTTACAGTAGTTGCAGAAAACTCTGCCGGTGTTTTTGAAAAATCTAACATTCCAGATCAACAAAAGAAATCTGTTCAAGCAACTGACCAAGACGATGATGGTATAGAAACTTATGGATTAATAGAAGCTCCTATATGTTACGACCCAACAATTTATACCATAGAAGAAGCACAAAATCGTGCAACTGCCCTCAAAGACTGGTATATCACCTTCAAGGATCGTGATGTTAAGGTAACAATTTGTGATATAATTCCATTGGTGAGGTCTGTTGTTACATATACAATACCTGACGTCAAATCTGGTTCTGGAAATATTCAAATAACAGCTGGCGTAAACCGAAAACGAGTTGAATATTCTTCAAACGGTATAATAACAAATTTAGAATGCAGATTAGTAGAAAGAGTACCTGCTCCAGAACAACCAGCAACACCAAAGAAACCAGAAACTCCTCAATACGTTTACAGAACAGTTGTAAATGACGCCTTCACCGGAGTAACATTTGCTTTTGACAAAGAAGGAACGTTGTGGTACAAGTCACAAGGTGATAGTGATTCTGGGTTAAAGAAAGTTTCCGATGCTACAGGTACACAAAAGTTAATAGTTGATAATCTACTCACTGACAACATTAAGGATGAACTAATTAGCCAAGCAAAATCAACTTGGGGAAATACTTGGACCTGGAAATGATCTAAATGGACGATTATATTTACATAGCATATGGTAATCCAAGGGAAGGTATTTACCTATATAGATCTGATAGCGAGTCTACTTACAGTATTTCCAGCGATTATGGTAAAACATATGAAACAGTAGAATCAATAGATATTCCAGAGAGTATTTTAACCAGATTAGAAAATACAGTTGAGCAGAGATGGCCAACGACGACAACCTCAACAACTACATCAGAGACTGCCATAACAGAAAATGACCAAGATGAAGGCATAACATTAGATGAGTTCATATCCCACCTAATCAGGATATATTCTTCCTGGATACAATGGAACGAAACAACCAATAGGTTGTATTCTGTAACCTATGACAGTTCTGGCAACCAAATCTTAATCAACTTTGATAGAACCTTGCTCAGGAAACTCGCAAAAGGTTACAACTATTATGGTATTTTGCCAGGAGGTCCTTAAATGACCTCAATCATGCAGTCGTTTACCAATTCAAGTGAGCGCCTTATCTCACGCCAAATGTATATAGACTATTGTACCATAGTCGAAATTGACAAATTGGGATCACCTGGAGTTAAGTGCCACTCACCAGACCATACAGAATATTATAATACGGTTTCCCTTAAGATTCGCAGTACCAAGGCAAACAACACAGATCCTAATGCTATCCAACACCTGAACGCACTTGTTCTTCAACACTTCACAGGAAATTTATTTGGCCAACCTTATACACCTCGGGTCGGAGATTTAGTAGCCGTCCTCTTCATGTATAATAATATGCCGTTGGTTTTGGGGCCAGTTGCGACTATCCAGCAAGAACCTGTATATCGCGCGCCAACTGAGTGGGACGCAAAATATGATCTCGTAGACAAGTGGTGCCAGTGGCTAAAACCCAGCGAAGACGAAAACAAAGACTATTATGACCATCCACCTGGCAAAATGCCAATATGCAAAAAATTATTTCATGGACCACCAAAAGGAATTTCTGGTCCTGGGAGAGATTACCAAACTGTATGGGACTGCTGGCTAGGTGACTGTGACCCAACTTGTAAATATTGTGAGGATATTGATTCTGTTCCGCGGGAACAAGGTCAATGGGAAAAGATATATTCCTCTCAGACAGAAAGCACTGAGGCACCACCATCCCGCTGGGAACATCATACTAAATGCGGATCATACTTGCGCTTGGAAAGTGAAACCGGATTTTCCAATGAATACAGTGAAGGTAGGGGCCACATCCGACTAGGCAATGCTGTTTCTGAGCAAAAAAAACGTGGTCATATAAATTATCACCCAACTGGTACAATAGATGTACATTCCGAACATGAAGAAACATCAATTGATCATGAAGTTTTAGGTGCCAGAACATTAGTTACCGGCTCCCTTATGGAATGGTCTGACTCCTACGGGATAATTGCATATGAATCTGCTTATCTACCATTAAATGCTATTATTAGAATATATAGAGATGGATCGATAAGATTAACGGCAAATAACAACACAGAATATGGTTCTTCTGAAGTTCTTCTCGATGTAGATGGCACCTGTCACTTATGGGACAAAATCCACGATTCTTACATAGAAACACTTACAAACGGTGACATAAAAGTAAATGCAGCCCAGGGTAATGTTAAGTTAGTATCATCCGTTAAAGTTGAGGTAACAGCACCTATTCTAGAAGCAACATGCTCTGATAAAGTCCAATTTAATACACCAAAAATTTATATGGGCACATCTTTAATTCATGGCGAGGAAACCTAAAAATGTCTACATCATATTACATTAATGATATTTTAATATCTCCGACTGTTAATCCAGTGGTAAATGTTCAATGGGAAAATTTAACGAATTCGACAGCCGAAATGTTAATATCTGGAATTTTTGCTGAGGCTATAATATCAGATGCAATTATTGGCGAAGATATAATATTCACGGTGTCAACCAGTACAGAAGCCATTCAAATAACAGGAACCGTATATGCTATTGTAAATAGAACTGGATCTTCAAAAATTGCTTTAAATAACATTACAATATCAGCCACAAGCGAAGCACTCGGTTCCATTGTTATTGGTCCGGAAACTTCTGTTATTGGAAACATTCCTATTTTCTCTAGTATAACTGGAAATGCATTAGAAGATAGTGGTTATGATATTTCAGATTTTGCCCCTGTCAGTGAAGGTGTTACAAATGGGGATTCTCACAACCACGTAGGAGGAGACGGTGCCACCCTGAGCCATACTAACCTAAGTGATATTGGTACTAATTTGCATACCGTTATAGATTCGTTTATTGCATCCAAAGCACAAGTAAATGGATTAGCATCCCTTAATTCAAGTTCCAAGGTTGTTCAGGACCCTGCGAATGCAACGTCTACTCCAACACAAAATAAAATTCCTATTGCAAATGGTGTAAGCGGAACATTGGCAACTGGCTGGATACCCGATTTATCAGGAACTTATGCCCCTACTGCTAACGGTGTCACTAATGGCGACAGTCATGACCATTCTGGCGGCGATGGTGCATCTATTCCGACTACTTCTACTACATTTTCTGCAACTTCGCGAATTCTTGGTAGGAAAACAACAAGTGGCGGTGCGGGAGAAGAGTGCACTCTGTCCGAAGTTCTAGATTTTGTGGGTTCACCGGCACGTGGTGAATTAATTCGAAGAGGAGCGTCCACCTGGGAACAATTTCCAAAAGGCGATCAAGGTACTATTCTATATGCTGGTGCAGATGATCCGACATATTTAGCAGTGGGCACAAAAGGACAAGTTCTTGCTACCCAAGGTGCTTCAGCGAATCCAGTTTGGCTGGACAAGACGCCGGGGTTGTACTATAATGCAATAATCAATCCGCAATTCCAAGTCAATCAGCGAGCGTTAGCGGTCTATACTTCAGCCACCGATCCGGCTAATTCTGACGACACCTATCTGCTGGATCAATGGGTCTTGCTCTCGGATGGCAATGATATTGTGGATGTCAGCCAAGAGACTGCCATTGTGCCATCAGGCGCGGCCACTGCGCTGAAATTAGAGGTCGAAACCGCTAACAAGAAGTTCGGAAAGATATTTTTCCTCGAAAACAAGGATGCATTGAAATTTGCGGGGAAGGCCGTCTCTCTCCAGTTCAAAGCTCGGACCACGACCGGAAAGGCTATCCGGAATATCCGGGCAGCAGTTCTCTCCTGGTCCTCTACCGCCGATACGCTAACAAGCGATGTCGTGGATGCTTGGGGGGCGGAAGGCAACAATCCAACGCTTGTCGCCAATTGGACCGCCGAGAACGTGGCAGCTAATCTCGCTCTGATTGCCGACACTTGGACTACATACAAAATAGAGAATATAGCCATCGACACCGCGAGCATGGCCAATTTGGCCGTCTTCATCTGGTGTGATGATGCAGATGCGGCAGTTGATGACCTTCTCTATCTAGGAGATGTACAACTCAACGAAGGCCCAGTCTGCCTACCATTCATGCCGATGAAATTCAACGAAGAATTATTACGATGTTGTGAATACTACCAAAAAAGTCATAATTATAATATTACACCCACAACAAGTGATTATCACGGGGCTATGTACACGCAAGCATACAATACATATGACGTTTATACCAATCATGTTACATTTGGGATACAAATGCGTTCAAATCCAGTTGTCCATCTATACTCCCCGACGACTGGTGCGGCGGATAAAGTCGCGGATACAACAACTGGCGATATAACACCATCGACAACGGTGGGCTATACTGTTCCTGGGCAAACTGGATTTACGTGGAGTGCTGGCGGAAATTCCGCAGCTGGACATTTCATATTCATGCATTGGGTTGCGATTGCGGAGCTGTAGATGCCATACACCCTGATCCAGATAGGCACCGCCAAGCTCTACTCCGACAGCATTTAAGAACTCTTGATATAGATTTTAATAATAGGTTTTATAAAATGTACTACGACCTCGCGACCAATATGGACATCGGACCGGGCTATAGCCATTGCCATACATCCCTTGATCTCAGACTCACCGCACAAGGAGATCTCGCGATTATCTCAGGGACCGATGAAATCAAGCAAAGACTTTTACTTTACCTAGGAATCCCGCGCGGAGAACGTCAAGATACACACATCGGAAGTTCTGCCCTAAATTATCTTCATGAAAAAAATACCAACAATAATATGCGCAGATTAGAACAGGACATCCTGGGCGACATGAAATATCAATTTAGTGACCTCCCGGTGCAATCAGTTGCATGTACCCAAGGCCTAACAGATCCATTTCAATTCAACCTTAGTGTGAGGCTTTCTGATGGCGACATGAATTTTCTCTACACCCCTGAGGAGTTGCTCAGGCTTACAAGTGATATAGCAAGTATAGGACAATAACGGTGATTAATTTGGACATTCCTACAATTGAAACCATTAAATTACAGATTAAAAATGGTATAATATCTCGGCACCCTTTGATCCGAAATTTCGCAGCCGGCAGCATGCTTGATATAATTGGCGAAGTTTTTGCTACTCAAATTTACTTACAGTATTTAAGAACGTCAGAATCCACTGAGAGTGTCTCGATCCTAACGGCTACTGGGAGTGATTTGGATGCTCTCGTTGTCGATCGATTACCCAATGGTCGTCAAGCAGGCACCCAAGCCACCGGCAATCTAACCTTCAAGTGTACTTATGCGGCAACTGAAGTTATCCCGATTCCTCTTGGTTCCAAGGCACTCGCTCTCGGTTCAGATGGCTCCAAACAATATTTCCAGACAACTTCCTATGGCCAAATCGAAATTGGATCTTACTCTATCATAATTGAAGCCCAAGCCGTGGAACCCGGAACCAATGGTAACGTAGCAGCATATTCCATAACTCAGTTACCATATGCTATTGAAGGCGTGGATCGAGTTGAAAATGCTTCCGCCTTTGCTGATGGCACCGATGAAGAAACCGATGATGAATTAAGAAATCGCTATTATTATGCTGTCCTAGTCCCAGGCAAGGCAACCACTGAAATCATTGAAGAGCATCTTACAGATTTAGAAGACGTAAGCGAAGCTCATGTCTATCCTCGCAGCTACGGAGATATTGAAGTTATAGCTGACTACGATAGTGGAACTGGTGCAGACTCCACAGACATTTATGATGTTCTTGTAGCAGATGTTGCTGCAGGTGTTATATGCCGAGGTATTTTAGGATCTACCGTAGTGAGTGGCGTAATTACTACCAACCTAGCAGAATCTTCGGGTGGTCGAATCTGGGTTAGGGCTACAAACCATGCATTAGCAGGCGACAGCCTTACACTAACTTATACTGATATTTTGGGAAGGACTAGAACAGCAATCGCAACGATTCCTATTAATACAGTCCGAGGAGATACCATTGAGACTGTTTTGGAAGCAACCACGGACCGCGCAGTTTCCATAGATGACATTAGTTATGCTGGTATTGGCTCCTATGATATTCTTATCGGCATGGGAACCTATCCATATTTGTATGTGTTGCCCAGGACAGTTTCTGTGGATGTTACTATCTCGATTAGTCAAACAACAACACCAGAAACGGACTTAGCAGATAGTATTCAGGCGAGTGTTGAAGCCTTCCTAAATGCTTATACAATTGGTAAAGACTTAGAATGGTCAGATCTCTTTCTATACATTTACATGGATTATGCAACCTCCAGAATGTTTGAAGGCATTGACACGGTGGAGTCTTGCATAATCACCGGAGATGGTACAAGTATTTCAACAACCGGAGGTCTTATCAATATCGATGAGGATGAAAGGATACGAGCAGGTACGGTCACTGTTAGTGTTGTTTAGGACCAAAAGGTATTTATACTAGTCCGTCTTTGTAGTAGGTGCCCACACAACTCAGGGAAGGAGAGGTGCAAATCAACACCTTTCTTTTCTTGATTAGGAGCAAAATGGCTTACGAAAGGTTATTCGGGGTGGTTCGATTCCACTATGCTCCATATAAAATAGGTGAATTAAATGACCATTAACAACTACTGTCTTTAGCACACTGTGTGAACTAAGAGGCAAAGGAACAGAACTAATCACGTTATATGTTCCTGAAGGAAAAGTACCAGATGCTGCCGGTCTTTTGCGCGACGAAGCAGGAAAAGCTGAGAATATCAAATCTCGTGTGACTCGACAAGCAGTTATATCTGCAATCAAGAGTTGTCTGGAAAAGTTAAAAACCTTATCTGATGGGCATTATGCTATCTTTGTCGGTGAAACATCAACTGGTTGGATAAGTGAGGCTATAGCAGTTCCTAAGCCACTTAAAGGTATTATCTATCGATGTGGATCAGAATTCTTTTTGGACCCTCTTGAAAGCATGCAAGATAAAGGTCCAAAACATGCGATTATTTGCCTGGACCTGCATGAAGTTACCTTAGTTACCTTACAAGGAACTTCTATTAATGTCCTTTTTGAAGACGAAAGTAATGTTCCTCAGAAAATGAGTAGAGGCGGACAGTCTGCGAAGCGATTTGAGAAAAACCGACAACTTGCAATCATTGATTGGTTTAAATCAAGTGCGGATAATATCTCAAAAGAATTACTTGATTTAAAAGACCTTTCCGGAATTATAATAAGTGGCCCAGGACTCACGAAAAATGATTTCAATGATAGTGAATATTTGCATCACGAACTTCGAAAAAAGATTACCGGTGTTGTGGATGTTGGTTATACTGGATTCCAAGGTATAAAGGAAACAATACAAAATGCCGAGGAACTCTTAAAAGAAACCGAACTAGTGAAGCAACGTAACATAATGAGAAGTTTCTTTACACTGCTTAGCAAAGACGGTGCAATATTATATGGAAGAAAATCCGTGGAAGATGCCCTTCTAACCGGAAGAGTTAAAACGTTGTTACTTTCATCCCATGAAAAAGCACTAGAAGAATTGACATCTAAATTTAGTACCAAAGTTAACATAATATCAACAGAATTCGAAGAAGGCGAACAACTTCGTAAGGTGTTTGGTGGTATAGCTGCTATTCTTCGATATTAAGATTTTGTATAGCTTTATCAACCAGTCGGCTAGAGTCAAGAGGACGGCCCGATCCATTTAGGAGACGTAGGACAGACTCTAGCCAGATCTATTTTATACCAAAACCTTTATATACTTCAAACTCTCTTTTATTAACATGACCGACATTCATTACGCTATTTGTCCACATTGCAATCGAAAACTTTGGACATATTCTGAAGCAAGGATCGCCTTCAAGGAAGGTTGTCCAAATTGTCATAACTCAGTCAGTGGAAATTTCACAGTTGATTTTGTGAATAGACAGAGAACAGAATACTTAATAAAAAAGGTAAAGAATGATCTCAGTTATCCTGATTATTATAGGAATCGCATTAGGATTCATGCTGGCAGGATATGCTTCAATCCGCATATTCGAAATAATTCATGATTGGTTGGTAGAACAAGAATGGAGTAGATAGAGGCTGATTATATGAACCACTTGATACCCAAGAGGAGTGATAACCATATACATTTTACTTGATGTTGCCCTATGTGTCTTTAAATTTGAGGAAGTTATTGGTCATAAACCGACACTAAAAGAGATCCAAGAAGCACTTCCCGATTATAGTCATAAGGAAATTCGAGATGGTCTGAATAAGAACCTGGATTTAGGCGTGATTATAAAAGAATTTAATAATGATCAATATATATTTAGCATTAGTTATGAAAGTAAGTGGTCTTTATATAAACTTCTAAAAGAACAAGGATATAGGTTGATTAAAATAACATACGAGAAAGGATTACCAAATTGTTCTGGACTAGAAGATATCGAAGAATAATGAAAGCAATAAAATAACCTATACCAAAACCTTTATATATAACTAAAACTTAGTTTATTTTGTGTTTGTTACGAAAACCAATTAACTGTAACTGGTTTCCAGAACATTCACGGATCCTATCACCAAAAAGTTTAAAATAGAGCAAACCAAAACACTTAAATACTAGAAAATTAACTGTTAGTAATGTGCGTGTACTAAAATCAACCGCATTAACTGGATTTGTCGGCGATCCTTGGGTGTAATTCCCTAAAAGTAGAGCCGTTCATTATACCGAAAAGAAAAATTTGGAGAAGGAAATAATATGAGCAATAGCGCATGGGATGAGCCCATTGTAGTCCAGGGTGCTGGACTAGCAGAGGGTCAGTACGAATTGGAACTAACCGATATTGTAAAGGAAAATAAAGTCGTAACATTCCGAGAGGCATTCAGAGGAGTCAAGGGTATCACGGGCAAGGAATATGACAGTCTGACAGCCGAACAAAAGGCCTTGGTTGACTCAACTCCAGTGGAATTTTGGCCGGCTCGCGATGGCAAACCGCCTCAGGAAAAGAAAGCGTTTGTGGACAGGATTAGGTTCGTTTTCAAGGAGCCCAATACTGGGTATGAGTTTAAGTACGCCGCCCAGTTTGATATGCCCAGCAAGAACCTGTCTGAATTTATCACACGGGCAACAGCAGCCACGATCACGCCCGGCGAGGACATCAAATTCAACAAATTGTTCAAGCCAGCTGACAAGTTCGTGGGCTACGTCAGGAGGAACGAGAAAACTGGTTACATGGACCTTGACGTAGCATCTGTCATGAAAAAGGAACTTGCAACACCAACAGTGAAGGGAACGGCTGCCCTAAGCGAAAAGGCCATTGCTTTGCTAGACTACCTCAAGGCAAATTATCAGGGTAAGCCCAAGCGTGACATCGTGGATCTGTATGGTACTGGTCAGTTCGGGTCGTACCAAGAGACCACTAGCGCGTGGCAAGAAATCATGAGGAATGTCAAGTATACCTCAGATGGAAAGACACTCGACTTTAGTGAGGCTTAGAACAGCTTCACTTTTAGGAGGGTTACTTCTGTCCAGAGTTGTTCTAGAGTTCAATGAAGCGCAAGATAGTGATATCCGGACATTTATTTGTAGAGAGGGAGAATCAATACACGATGCAATAAATAGAGTAATCCAGTGTGAAGTTAAAGCAAAGAAACTTGACAATGACCTGAGGGTAAAGCATGACCAGTGAACTAGTCGAAATACCAGAAGGGGAGGTCATTTATCCTCTTTTGGTTAGTCTTTATGCTGACACTAAGATTGGTAAAACTTGGTTCGGGGCAAACATGCCAAACGCCGTCATTATTGACTTCCCACCTGCTAAACTATCCTTTGGTAAAGTTGAGATTGATCAGTTGGCTTTAAAAAGAACAGTGGGAGAAGGTTTCCGAAGTATATTTGCACCCTTCAAAAAACCAGACGGTGTTCTTGCCTGGAAGCCAAAAATAGACAACTTTGATTATAAGAACCAATATCATTTCCCAAAATCTTGGGAAGAGTTTCAGGTTGCTCTAGAAAAGGCTAAGTACTACGCCGAGGATGTTGCCCTTATTCCAAATGCTGGTAAAGTTTGGGTCGTCTTGGACGATACCTATAGATGGCGCGCCATGGAAATCCTGAATTACATTACAAAAAATAAAAGGAAGTGGCCATCTCAACAAGAATTCGGACTCATAACACAAGCAATGTCTAGCCAGATTACTGCTATTCAAAACTTTGCTAACGTCCTCTTGATTCATAGGACTGCCAAAGATTTTGATACTAATTTGAAAGTTCCTTTAGTTTACCCAACCTCGGCTGATTTCAATAGCGACATTTCGGTAGAACTCATTCATGAAGTTCGCGACGGTAAACTACACCAGGTTGCCAGGATACACTCAACCGGCCATGACTTTGCTCCAATGAATCCTGATTATCAAACCGAGGTCGTGGATCCTGATCCGATTAGTGTGTTGGCTGCTGCTAAGGTACCAAGACCACTTTGGTAACTAACTTTTTTGAGGTGAGGAAAATTTGTCTATTATTTGTGATAGCAGAGAAAAACATATTGATGCCATTAAGGATCTTCTGGCAACATCTATAGTCGGCCCAGATATTCCCCAGTGGGAGTTCCGTTGTCTCCCGTTGGGAGATTATAAATTAAATAATATTAATAATATTTTAATAGAGCGCAAGGCCATAGGAGATTTTTGTGGATCCTATCGTGAACTTAAGCCACGTTTAGCAAAAATGCGCAAGGTTTGTGAAAAGACAGCCCTCCTTATAGAAGGTCCTTATCAAGTGAGTCAAGGTTCTGTTTGGATTTACTCTGGCGATAAACTAACACCTCGCATGAACTATAAGACAATGTCAAATTTTCTCACCCATCAGCAAGAATTAGGTACAAAATTTTACTTTACCATGTGTTTAGAAGAGACAATTTGGCGATTGGTACACATTCACAATTATTTACCAAGGCTGGATGAACCTACACCCAGCATCAAGGCAGGCTCACCAGCAGAATGGCTTGTAGAACTACCCTATTTAGGTGCAAGTGGTGTCAAAAAGTTACAAGAACAATATGCTTCGCCATTGGAAGCCATTATAAATTTACCAAAAAAAGCAAAACAAATCTTGGAGAAGTGGTAAAATGATTATACGATTATTATGTTATGGTATTCTTTTTATTGCTGGATTTTATTTAGTTCCTAGTATACATAATTCCGGGATATATCCGCCATTTGCATTGTTAGCATTGGCAGGCGGAGTAACACTTATAGGAGCATTATTAGATGTAATTATCAGAACCGTTATACTACACGGCGAGGCTTATTAAATGTTTACTTACAAAATTGGTTATGGGTCCTATGAGGAAAGCGAATTCGTAGAACTCCAGCACGAAAATGAATACAGCAACGATCAACTCCATGAAATCGTGGTGCAGGCAATTAAAGCAGTTCTGGCCGACGTAATCCAAACAGATGAATATTTTGTAGAAAGTGGTCCGTCTTATCAACACATTCATGATCAAGTTATTGAAAAACTCCTCTCGGAACACGGCTTCAGAAAGGTTGAATATCGAGCAACATGGTCTGTCTTTGGCTGGCCGTCCCTTACAGATCCAAAAGATTGGCAAGGTCAGCGTGATGACGTCCTTGATAAAATATTTGGTGCACTACCAATCAGCCTAATAGATGCGGTGAATGACAAAGCAAAGAAACTACATGATAAAATACACAAGTTGATGATTTAAATGAATACTGAACAAAATATATACGAAATAGAAATAAGGCATCCTGTAATAAGAGACGGTATCGTAATCAAAGCAATTATTGATAAATATTCTGCGCAAGAATTGATAGGTATTGTGCATTCACTCAACGATAATCTTTGGGAGACGATTTAAATGGAATGGTGTATATATTATATATTAAATATATTATGTATGATAGGTATATTAGTCGGACTAAGAAACTACAAACCTAATGGAAATTTTTGGGAAAGTGGTTTTATGAATATCCTTTTCTTGACAGGTTTAGCATTTTTGATAGATCTCAGGGTGATGGTTTAGTTGCCAAATGAAACATATGAAATTGAGGTTGGTTCTCCTCTTCTTCGTCCAGGAATTACTATCAGAACTTATGTGAGCAAAAAGTATGTCGCAAGCACCACTAAGGATTTACTAAATATTATTCGAGATATAAATATATCACCTAATGAAATCTTCACTAGTAAAGACCAACATGAAGATATGAAGCAAAGATTTATTGATCACGAAAATCAGGATTATATAGATGGAATGAAACATACTTGCGATAGATTTATAGGAAGAAAATAAATGACACTTATCGGTAAACAAATTCAAGATCGTCATATCATTTCAGATATGATAAACGCAGAAAAACAAGTCCAACCTTGTGGAGTAGACTTAACCGTTTCAAAAATAGAAACCTATTCCGGAGAAGGTTCTGTAGATTTTGATAATTCTAAGAGAGTACTTCCCCGTATGCAAGATGCTGGTAAATTAGGAGATGTTTGGAAACTACCCGCTGGGGCTTACCTAGTCTCATTTAACGAGACTTTAACCATCCCGAAGGACTTGGTAGGTTTTGCTTGGCCAAGATCAACCTTGCTCCGGATAGGCGCCTCTATGCAAACCGCCGTATTTGACGCAGGTTACTCAGGAAAGCCAAAATGCGTGCTGATTATTTATAATAAAAACGGTGCAACTATACATCCAAATGCCCGACTTGCTCAAATTGTCTTTATGCCTTTGGACGGTGAAGTAGAAAAAGGATATAGTGGACAATATATGAATGAAGGAATCTAAAGAATTTTTTGTTCAAATATTTTTATAAGGTGATCATTATTTTATTTCGATGTGCTGGTATTTCTTCTGGAACCCTAAATGGACAAGGAATGTCACTGGAAATCTGGTTTCAAGGATGCCAAATAAATTGTGCTCATTGCCAAAATCCGAATCTTCAGCCATTAGACGGAGGCTTCGATTATGAAACTGACCTTGTTTTAGATCACTTAAATAAATTCAACAATTTTTATAATTCCATCTGCTTTTTGGGAGGAGAACCCACTCTCCAGCCAAAACCTTTATATACCTTACTTACTAACATTACTTTACCTAAGATTCTCTATACAGGACTTCTATTTGAAGACCTTCCTGAAGGTATTAAAAGCAATGTTGATATTGTGGTGGACGGTCCTTATATCGAGGAGCAAGCTACTGGGTCATTCCCTGCTTCAGCGAACCAGAGAATCTTTGAGAAATGTATTTTAACTAATAGGGATTTTAGGAAGTAGTGTAATGGTTTTTAAGAAAGGAAATATTGCTCATAATAGATTAAATCTAGTCGGAAAGAAATTTGGTAGACTAACAGCAATTCGTGATTCAGAAAACAATAATGAACAATCTTCTTGGGTATGTTTATGCGACTGCGGTAAAGAAATAGTTACAGTTGGATGGTACTTAACTAGTGGTCATAAACAAAGTTGTGGATGTCTACAAAAAGAAATGACTAGCAAGGCTACTAGTAAAAATTTATTAGGTAATACGTTCGGACGACTTACAGTATTAGAAAGATACGGAATAAATAAATGGGGAAGTATTCTTTGGAAATGTAAATGTTCTTGTGGTAATATAGTTAATGTCACTGGAAGTTCGTTAATACGCGGATCAACCAAAAGTTGTGGATGTTATGCTACGGAAAGAGCAAGAGAATGTAATACCAAAAATTTAATTGGTATAAAATTCTCAAGATTACTTGTTTTGGAAAAAGATGAAAATACTGCTAAAAGTGGTAATGTCAAATGGAAATGTATTTGTGAGTGTGGTCAAGAAACAAGTGTAATTGGATCTGCTCTTATAGACGGTTCGACTAGGAGTTGTGGTTGTCTAAAACGAGATATGATGTCTGAAATGGCATCAAAAAATTTTGGAGACAAATCTCCTGCTTGGAAAGGTGGTATTTCTTTTGAACCGTATTGTCCAAAATGGAATCCAGATTTGAGACGGAGAATAAGAGCTTTCTTCAATTATGAATGTCTTATTTGTAATAAAACAACTGAAGAAAATGGTAGACAATTATCATGTCATCATGTTCACTATAATAAATCCGCTTGTTGCGATGGATTACCAGTCTATTTTGCGGCGTTATGTATGACCTGTCATAATAAAACTAATTATAATCGAGAAGAGTGGGAAACTATTATCCATAGGATAATTGATGAGATATATAATGGTCGATCTTATTTTACAAAGGAAGAATATAATATACTTAAACAGAGGAATAAACATGAGACTAGAGACAACATTCAGTGAAAATTTTGACAATTGGTACAATTCTTTTAATCAAACAGAAAATGGGAGAAGATTGCTCGATTTGGAGGGAATATCGCGTCGATGTTTGGATGTGGGGCAAATGTCGCATTCATACTTTACAGAAAACTTTGTAGATGTAACAATAGATGCAAATGCAAACTCTGGTGAGAGTAAAAATCCGAATGCGTACGGGGCAGAAATTGTTAAAGGGGTACAAAAATTAGAGGGCATGTATCTACTTCATCGGTATGCAGAACGTAGATTTGGATTGGAACACGCAAATACACTATTATCAGCAATTATAAAAGGCAATATTTATTTTCATGATAGTTCCTCATTTGGTATTCAAGTTCCATATTGTACTAGCATGAGCACAACAGAATTGATGAATAGTGGACGACCGTATGGACAGTTAAAAAGTCTACCTCCAAAGCGAGCGGCTTCTTTCATCGGGATGGTAACGGAACTAATTATGGATGCAAGCCAAGAATTTTCGGGTGCGGTAGCAATTGGTGATCTTTTCGTAAATTATTCGTATTATGCCAAGAAAGAGAATCGAAGTGAAAATGATATTCGCGACGACTATCAGCGACTTGTCCATATTGTGAATAATAAATTCCGCATCGCATCACAATCACCCTTTTCTAACATATCAATATTTGATAGACCAAATTTAGAGAAATTGTTTTCATCTTATATATTTCCAGATGGATCAAAACCAGACTTTGAATACATAATGTATCTCCAGAAGGTCTTCTGTACTTGGTTTTCGCGAGGAGACCCCGAAAGTGGTCTACCTTATCGCTTTCCAGTTGCGACGCTTAATTTGTGTATTGACAAAGATAGAAAAATAATAGATGATGATTTTCTTAATTTTGTATCAAACGTTAATTGCAATTCAGGATGTTTCAATTTATATATAAATAGTGGTAATAAAATTAGTAGTTGTTGTCGATTATTAAATAATTTAGATGATATGCCACGTATTGATTCATTTGGAAATGGATCAATTGGATCAATTGGTAGTGTTCGCGTCGTTACACTAAATTTACCGAGAATTGCACTAAAATCGAATGGAAATAAAGAAAAATTCTTTATAGAACTTCAAAGACAATTAGAAAATGCTCGTGATTTGTTGCAAGTACACCGCGAGGATATAATTCAGAAAAGAATAAATGCAGGATTCCTGAAGTTCTTTTCTCCACTTAATTGGCTTAACATTAAACGATACTTTAGTACATTTGGTATCATTGGTGTATTTGAAACAAATATATTTATGAACTTGGATATTAAATCTGTAGAAGGTATCACTTTTACAAAAGAAATGTTAATGTTTATTGAAAACTTTGCAAAAGAAACGAGTAGGCAGTTAGGTTATCCAATGAATACGGAAGAAATTCCGGGAGAAAGTGTAGCATCCAAGTTTGTTCAAAAAGATAAAGTGCTTTATGGTAATGATAAAATACCCTTTGAACTATACTCCAATCAATACATTCCTTTGATTTTAGATGCATCTCTGCCAGAAAGAATAGAATTAACAGGGCAATTTCAAGATCTAATAAGCGGTGGAGGTATTCTACATCTTAATCTAAAGGATAAAATAACAGATTCTAATATTATGAAACATCTTATAAAATATTCAGTGGAAAAGAAAATTAGCCACCTTAGCATCAACTATTCTTTTGGGCAATGCGAAGATGGTCACGTTACCGTGTGTGGTACCTCAGAAACCTGTCCGCTTTGCGGAAAGAAAATACTAACACATGTCACACGTATAGTCGGCTATTTTGTACCCACGGACTCTTGGAGTAAAACCCGTCGCGAATATGAATTCCCAAGGAGAGTATTTTCTTAACTCTTCTTTGTCCAAAACCTTTTTATATACCAAGTGCTAAGTTAGAACGAGGTGAAAGAATGTCCTACTCAGAAGATCAAGAAAAGTTCCAAGCCAAAATCGGTGACTGGGTTAAAATCCTATGTAAGGCAAGTGATAACGATCCATGGTGCAACGAATGGACTGAAGGCATGGACAGATTTATTGGCCATACTGGTGTGATAGTTAATATCAGCAAGACACAAGGAATTGCTGTTCAAGTACCAGGTGTTCCTTGCAGACATCCAAGAGGATGGTATCGATATCCGTATAGTTGTTTGTCCTTGGTGAGATAAATGCCAGAAGAAACCGAGCAAGAGCGATATATCCGATTTCAAGAAAAATTCAAAGCAGAATTGGGAGACCATGTCAAAATATTATGTGAAGCACATGATGGTGAAGCAGGCTGGCAAAACATATGGACAGGAACAATAACAAGAACAGTTGGTCATACAGGAATTATTTTAGGATCGAGTAAAACAGGCGGTATAAAAGTAGAAGTACCCGTAATCAAGGATTATTTTTATTATCCGTATTTCGTATTACAAATTATGAGGTGACTTAATGATAATTTGCTCGTGTGGCCGAAGATATACTGAATTGGGACAAGGACCTCCCCAAAATTGTACAAAATGTGGACAGCCTTTAGTTGGTAAGAAAATGCCCGTAGCCCTACACAAATGTAGGTTCGGATTTAGAATAATGTTAAGACGGTGATTAAATTGCCCCTTAATGATACCGAAAGGTATGCAAACGCTCAGAAAAGTTTCAAGGGCCATATCGGAGATACCGTAACTGTATTATGCCGAGCAAAAAACTTCGAAGCTGGTTGGCAAGCTCCTTGGGCCTCGCCGCACATGGACGAATATATTAATCAACAGGCAAGAATTATAAAAATAAATGAAAATGGAATCTGCTTGCGAAAAGATGATGACACTAATTATCCGACGTTTCAAGGTGGTTGGTACTTTCCATATTTTGTGATTTCTATTTGTAGATAGCAGGAGATAAATTAATTGCTAACAAGTGACCAAATTCGAGGATCTGGCTTTACATTGATTGTTGACGACCAATCCGCAGACGAGCGCAGCCAAGAAACAATCAACGAGATGTTCCAAGAATTAAGGACCGTCTTAAATGAGCATGGCTTCGACATCTCTATTGTAGCCGATCAAGAAGATGCTATGAAGTTTCAGGCCCGTCTTTTATACAAGCGAATGTATAATGCATTGGAAAAACTAGCCATGCAAGAGGAAGAACAATGAAAATGGATCCAGTGACCAAGTGGTGGCTGGATGCATGAAGTCACTAATTCCAAAACAATGTGATGGTTGCGTTGTAATTAAAATAACCCAACGTGAACCACATCCAATTGAGTTGTCACCTTTTTTATGCGCTAAATATATAAGATATGGTATATGTAAAGATTGTTGTGTGTATTGTACTGAAAAATGTGAATTTATATTATAATATTTTTTTAAAATCATATAGGAGTTTTAATAATGTCTTTTCAAGATTTCGGAAATGAAGAAGTCCAATCCTGCTTTGAATACCATCCCAAAATGCGGGATGAAATTGTAGCTGTCAATCATGCTAAACTTGCCCACATGATCATAAGACATGCTCCCATAGCTACATTAATCGAATCTAACGAAATGGTCATATATGCTGCTGGCCGATATCATCCAAATGGTAAGGAACTCGTGCAAAAGATCCTGGTCACAATCTTGTCAGGTTATCATAAAACAACTGGTCAAACAATTTACAACTCAACCCTCCTCAAGGAAGTCCTTGGTATCATTAAGGGCCTAACTTATCAGGAATCTAGTAAATTTGACGCTAACCTTGACCTCATAAACTGTAAAAATGGCATTTTGAATTGGCGCACTGGAGAATTCCGACCACACTCACCAGATGGTACCGACTTTTCCCGCATCCAGTTAGATGTTGTTTATGATCCTAAGGCAACTTGTCCAACTATTCTGAGAGTCTTTGAGAAAATCTTACGCAAGGAAGACTTCCGAAAGGCTATGGAATTTATAGCATATTGTCTATATAGAAATTACCCCATCCAGAAGGCATTTATCTTATTGGGACCAGGTGGTACAGGTAAGTCCCACTTCATTGATATTATTAGGGCGATGCTTGGTTCAGAAAATGTATGTTCAACCAGTATGCATGACCTAGAAGAAGACAGATTCGCGACAAGTGACCTAAGGAACAAACTCTTGAATGAAAATGGCGACCTTTCCCAACAAACCTTGCCCAATGTCAACATCCTTAAGATGATTACGAGTAATAAGGACGTAATTAGGGCCCAAAAGAAAGGTGAGCAGGCTTTTGATTTTATTAACTTTGCCAAAATAATATTTGCTGCGAATCGCTTGCCCAGAGTCAAGGATGATACGTCTGGATTTTACAGACGCATTGAAATATTGCCATTTGATCATGTATTTTCTGAACAAGAACGAGCCGAAAGTTCAGATGATCTCAAGCAAATCTTGGACCCTTACGAATTAAGTGGACTCCTTAATATGGTCCTGCCTTATTTAGATCCCTTGCTGGAAAACGGCCAATTCGACAATAGCTTTGAGGTCGCAGAAGCCAAAGATGAATATAAGCGCCAATCAGATCCCATCATGTCCTTTGTGGAACAATGCTTAGAAGAAGTTGCAGATGAGTGTGTTGCAAAATCCGTTATTTATGCAGAATATAAGAGGTTTTGCAAGTTAAATCGTATTGATCCCCTACACGAAGTCCCATATGGTAAAATCCTTAAGCAATGCATTCCTTGGTATCAGCATGGGATTCGGGATTTCGGAGGCGAGAGACATACATGTCTTTGTAATACAAGACTGAAGAGACTTTAACCAATAAGTATTTATATAATCAAGTATAAGGAGATATTATGACGAATAACACTTGGAAAACTATAGTTGGAATCGTATCGATATTGACATTACTTACTTGTGCATATAATTATTATTTTATACAAGATACAAATACTATTATTTTTAATGGCATATTAGCAATATTGCTAACGATACAATATAATAGCGATTAACTTTTTTATCCAAAACCTTTTTATACTTAGCAATTTAACTACTTTTTATGACTCTAAAATATCGCATAGCCATGCTCTTCGAAAATAAAGTAGCACGATCCAACTTTATGTCTTCACTACAAGAATGTACAGATCTCATTAATAAAGGCAACACTAACCTTGTGAAATCACTTTGGATCGAGGTGATAAGATGAAAATAGTTAATAACCTGTACAAGCATGTCCAAATTCTTTACGAAAATTGGCGATATATAGTGTTACCTGACTTTTGGTATGACCACATTTCCTGGAGAATACATCATTTTATCTGGCAAGAGCGGTGTGAAACTTGTCGAAATTGGCATTTCCAAGGTAAGTCAGAGGAACGTCCAATAGGAACATGTGATATAGATACTACATGTTGGCAAGATTATCATGGTCATTGTCCTTGCTGGAATTTAGATCCAAATGATAATTCACCTTACGAACGAGAAGATGGATATGAGCGCGAGTTCATAACACCCACTGGTAAAATCATAACCCAAATATCTCGTGGTGGTGTCTATCAATACCTTTATGATGGCGAACCAAAGTGGTGGCCGAGATGACTTTTTATCCTGACGTTATAGCATTTGTATTATTAGGATGTCTAGTTTTATGTATTGGAATAAATAAATATACTCAAAATGATCCAGATTCTAAGTGGTTCATACTAACAGGGATCGTAGCAGTATTGATAGGTATGTGGACGGGATTGAATTAAATGACATTATCCGAAAACGCCCAACAACTACTGGCCAAGATCCAGCGCAGGAATAAAAACAGGATCGTAACTGTGGACAATCTAATAGAAGCACTGACTTATACCGAGAGTACCCAGACAATAAATGCCCTTAAAGAACTTCAGGAAACTAATCTTGTAACTACGCAGTCCGTCACGAATAGGGGTCGTTTTGAAACCGAACTTATCCCAGTAGATGGCATTGCCCATAACAAGCAGATAGAACTATCCAATAGAAAGATTACCAAGGAGAAAGTCGAGATCTTGCCAGACGGCACCGAACAAGTAAAGTCTCACCAAGTTATAAGAAATAAACGGTGTAAGCATACCGTTAGGAAGCATCAGTTATGAAAGAACTAACCTTGAACCCAGATGGTACCTTTAATATAATTAATCCAACAAAATGCTTTATATTTAAAATATATATAATCCATAGTAATAGTACAAATTATTGGATTAATATGAACAATGGACCAAATATTCACGGATTTAAAATACTTGAAATACTTGGACAAACATCTTGGTTACTATTTGATGAACCATACTTACAATATTCATGCGAAGCTGGTCTAAAATTTTGCCAACGTAATCAAGATAGTTATATCGGACACCTTTATCAATTCGAGTCCAAGGACGAATTTGCCCATTGTCATGCGCGAGGTGAAATTTAATGAAAAGAATTACATTAAATTCCCAAGGCATCCTAGATATTCAGGACCCAAGAAAAACATACATCGCGAAGTCTGTTAACATTCGTGACGGCCTAATAACATATTCGACCCCTAGCCCGCATGCACTTGGTTGGACATTCTTAAAAATAGAAAAGATACTACCATTTGCTTTGGGAGAGACTTATTTGATAGTATCTGGTGCATATCCATATTTACAGTATCTCTTGGATAAATTACTAACTGGCCCCATATCACCAGATGAATATAGAGACGAGTTATATCAATTTGGCTCAATTGAGGAATTCCAGGCATGCCACGCAGTAGGTGCTATATGAAACTTATCTTTGAGCATAATATCCAAGAAATTCCTTGTAATCTTATCGAACTATTAGATGGATGTTATCATCATAGTTTTGATCCAAGACCACCTGGTGGAATACTAAACTTCACTAGAATAAACTTTAGAAAATTTGTGCGTAACGAACAAGAACCAAATAAATTCATGTTGGTTGATGATAATAAAGAGATAAAGTACTGTGTGGTAACAAGAATAGATAGATTCCTGAGGAATGTTTATTTTGAAGTATCTCCAGTTATTGGTGTTCGTAGCAATAATGAACCAAGAAGTTATACTGAGTGGGGCACGACAAGAATAAATGTATACAGGACTGATTAAATGTACATCCTCTTTGATCACGACATCCATGAGATTGCTTGCACTAACTTTGCACGATATTCCTATAGCCAAGGTCAAGTAATCTTGGATAAGGAAAATTATGATTTATGCCATGACATAATAAGTCGATGTCCGTTTCCATATTCACTAAGATTCAGGCTTGATAATAATCACCGAGATACAATGTATTATAATTGTACTGTTGACGGATTTGCACCACGGAATGGCCTTGTTTTCACGATACCAACCACTGAATCATATGATTTAGTTTCGATTGTAGAAGTCGCTTGTAGGAGCATGCATGAAAATAGTATTCGAACATGACGTAACCTCTATAGAATGTTTCAATCTACAAGAGGATAACTTTGATCATGATGAATGTTATATTTCGCTAACACAAGATCAATTAAATTTATTCTATACAATATTAAATAGAAGTCGGGTCCTGCTCCTAGCAATGTTCGCTATATTATCGGACGATAATCGAACTATTATTCATCAAAAGTGTTTCTACCTAGGAAAATTACGAGACACTAATACAATTCATGTCATGATTTGCGACTAACCAAAAACTATTTAAATACAAAGACTGATTCACTTTATAGGAGGATATAATGTTAACTAGAGACCTAGAAGACAGCATGCAAAGACTTATCGAGTTTAGTCATGCTCAAGGACCAATCAGGATAAGGCGATTTTCTGCACTTAACTTTACGCTAGGTGCACATCAGGCATTAAGTGGGTGTAAATCTAGCGACAAAACACTAGACCTATTCGCCGAAAGGATAAAATTACCGGACAAGTTCTGTTGGGAAGACATTGATATCAAAATGTTAGTGCCTTTCTTCGATTTTGGCTATAGGGAGTGCCAGCATGCTCCCTGATCATACAAAAGAAGCACTGGGTACCTTTATGTTGGCTAGTAGCCACAAGGAACAGTCATTAAGAAAATTTGCCAAACTATATTGTGTAACCGCGGGATATTCCCGAAAAGATTTACCAGAAAGTGAAATAAGAAAGGAGTTGGATAACACAATGTTTAATTTGCTCTTTAACAAAGATAAAATTGGTTGTATCTTAACCATAAAAAAATATTTTCCTAGCTTTCGTCTGGGGCCTGCTAGGAGGCACGAGTAGCATGATTGAGTCAGATGAACAGGTCCTAGAGATCCTAGCGAAACTCAGCCACGACGCCGAAACCGTCACGGACAAGTTAGAAGAATTATTTTCATTCTTCGAATATTATGAAACATATTGTGTACAAGATGACAAAGACGAGTATTATAGATGGTGGGATGAAAACAAATTCGATGGTTACACCTACCAAGCTGGCTGGCAAAACGCAAAACCAACTGGTGGTAAAGTAACATTGGAAAGCCTTCGAAAAGGTTATTTCCAGAAGAAAGAAAAGATAATAATAACTTTACAGGAGTAATATATGTGGCCATTTAAAAAGACACTAGAAATAGATTCACTACAGAAAAAAAAAGAACAATCACGGTTATGTAAAGACTGCGATTATTACCTTCATGTTACACCATCGCATTTTCAGGCGTATAGTGATAGTAATAAAACACACCACTTATGTACTAGACTCAGGAAAACAGTATCAACAACAAATCTGGTAGTAGGAACAACTTACACAGAAACAGGGGAATTTCTTGATTGTCTAACGGAAAGATCCAAAAAAGGCGGCTGTCAGGAATCCGGAATATTCTGGGAATTGTATAGATATTGGAAAGTTGATACTTGTAGGTGATAATTTATATCAGAATGTCCTTTCTGAAAAGTTTATAGAAAGGAAATTTTTATAATTTTTCTATTTTATTCTTTCCATTAGAAAAGTACACATTCTTTATCCCACTATTCAAGATTATGGCCTGACAAGCCGAACATGGTTTAGCAAGACCCCAGGTACTTCGAATAACCAGGAGTGAGGCACCCCAGAGTTCCTTTCGGGAGCATCCTGTTAAGGCATCTACTTCGGCGTGTATTGAAAATTTGTTATGACTACCATTTATGTGAGGTTGACCAATTGCCAGCCACTTATTGTAACCGACCGAGATGGTATGTCCCTTATTATTGAAGATAACTGCCCCGATCTTGTGCCGCATGTCGCTGCGTAGTGACAGTTTGTGAGCAAGTTCAATTAGGTGAACAGAGAGCATCTTCATTCATCATGACTCCATAAGTTCCATATTCTTAGGAGACCTCCTAGGTGTAGAAAATCAAGTATTGTCCAATATCCTTCTGGTAAAGCATCTCTTAATACAATAATCTCATCATCCACAACAGGTTTGTGATCCTTAACATAATGGCCATATACAAGTGTATAATTGTGACTCATATTATACCGTCGCACTTTCACTTATAACTCCACATTCTAAGTCCACTTTCATATCCTCAACGTGTTGCACTGGTTCAATTGTAATACAAGGGTCGTTATTGTGGGTATAAAATTTTATTTTCCATTCACCATTACAATTTCTACAATCTACTGTTAGTTCAAGACCTTCTGGCCAAACGAAATTTGGCTGGTTCTTTAAATTATTATATGGAAAACTATAACTTTTCAATGGGCCATTATTCATATATAATTACCTCCTATTGTATTTAAAATAATTGGAAATACTGTTGGTTAGATTAGCAAAACTTAGTAATAACAAAAGCCATATTATTATATAAATTATATCATTATTCAATGTATTAAGTATTGCATATAAACTATACGCTAATAATACCAAAACAAATATAACAAGTGCTTTAATATAATCATTAAAATAATTGATACTTGTTATATTCAACACCTCTTATTCTGGATTCTCTGGCCACTCAAACGGAGCCCAAAACCTTACTTCGGTATCTCTACTTGCAGGAAACGGATCAAGCAAGTCTTGCCAAACGTCGCCTTCTGAACAATAGGTTCCTATGGATTTGTGCGGACTGTCACCATAATAACCGTGAAAAATCCCGTAGATGAATACTAGGGTCCTATCAGGTGGTAAACTATCTTTTATTGAGGTCCAGGATGTCATTGTTCACCTTAACAGGATATCCTTTTATTTGATCTTCTAAATTCATGGCTATTTTTATAATTTTCCTTGCTTGTTCATTATTTCCAAGTATGCGTTCGTCTAAGGCGTAATTATTAAGCGCAGAAATACATTGATAAATTTCTACATTTGTTAGTGTAAGATTTACATTAATTGGTTTAATTGCTTCTAATTTAATAGTCCACAATGCAAACAACTCCTAAAGCCTACTTATCTTGTTACTTCTGTTCATTTCCACTTGGTTAAGTTCATTTTCTCTCATAAAGTATAGAAATGTACCAGTCGGTATGTTATTTCTTGTTAACATTCTAATAATTTCCATAATAGTCCTGTGTTGTGCATACTCATAACTATTGCTGATTTGATAACCATCATCCAGATATGTAGAGATATCAATAGGTGATACGCAATTCATATTACATAAGATATCTTCTTCATTATGTGGGATTGTAGTGCCTAATTCTGAAGCAAATCTATCATACTTATTTGTGATCATTGTCTTGATGTCTTTGTATTCTTGATTAATTTGTTTGGTTTTGACTGCCTTCCTTTTGGCAATTTCAGACTCAATTACCTGCTTGGATTTGTACAGATCCTGGCAAGACATATCATCAACGGGTTTCTTGGAAATAATATCAATTAGGTTTAACAAAGGGATCATCTCCTAATAACTATTATGAAGAAAAAGAACCAAGATTTTTAGCCCTTCTTCCTCATGGTTGGGTGCACTTACTACAAAGACGAACTAGTATATAAACATTTTGGTCTAAGCATGCCCTCCAATAAAGACATAATCACCATTTGGCAATCGAAATTCTTGTGGATCCTCGCAACTATCCAGAGCAGGTAGCCATCTGGACAGATAGACTTCTTCATAGTATTCTGCAGGGACATAAGCTAGCCAGTCTTCATATCCACTCTTACTAAGTTTCTTATATTTTCGTGGTGCTGATAGCCACGGCCAAACCTTAATCATGTTAGGCATAAGGATTAATTGGAGTTGATAGTATTTAAATGTTTTGCCTAAAGAATAATAGGGTACCTTACTATATACCAAATTCATTAAAATCATTATTAGTAGACCTGATTGACCTACCTTCAAAATAATTCCTACTTATAGTAGTATAGCGTACTTTTTTATTTCTAATTCAATTTACTACTTTTACTATATCTAGTATATATTTTATCTATAAATTAGTCTACTAATAACTATTTATTATATACTGTACTATTACTTACTTACTTTTTACTATATATAAAAGGTATAAATAATAATAATAAATACTAATAATTTTAGTTAAAATCAATAAGTAGAAAAATAATAAAAATAATTGTATAAATTTATAGTAATTAATATACTTCCAGACCAAAAGGTATTTATACAATCAGGACATAACTATCTATAATGAAATTCCTACTTATACTTATCTTGCTATTTGTTTCCCAAGTGAGTGCCGAGGATTATCTTGGCGTTCAATTTCCCTATGGTCAGTTAGGATCTTGTTACGACTCAGTGCAAAGTTTGGGGAGTTTTTATGAAGACAAGGGCCACACCGTAACTTATTTATATAGCCCCCGCCAAGATCATGTCTGGTTATTAGTTGACTACCAGCAAGTGGATATTTATTGGGGTACGGTCCCAAATGGAACATGGCAACCAGAATTTACCTATTCAAGTTATGAGGAATTTCTTGCAGGAGTAAATAAGGAGACAAGTTATAAAGAAATCAAGATTGGTAATAAGTGGGTGAAAGTATGATACAAGATTTAATAGCCTTATCTTATGGTTTCCTGATAGCATTGGGAATTCTATCACTTTCTGGATTAATATTACTTGCAGTCGGTCCTGATAAAGGTAGTATTATATCTGGTGTTTTAATATACATATCAATAATATTATGGATAATTGCACTTGTAATTGGGGGACTTGGATGGGTACTTTAAAAGATTGCAGTAAAAGACGGTGTACACTTTGTGAACATTATTATGCATCTCACGGTGAAACTGTTGATCATAAATGTACCCGAACAGCCAGCAAACAATGTGATCCAATTTACGGGACGATAAGTTGGGTTTATAAGACCTTACGGAATTGTGAGTCAGAGCGCAGTCCAGTATCTTGGATATCTTGGCTAGATAAGTTACTAGGTTATAAGGATAAGTGCTTACCAGAAGGAAAATACTTTAAGGTAAAGAGGTAAAATGTTACACCTACTCAATGGAAAGGTCACTGGATGTTCCAAGCAGGGACATTCACAAATCTTATGTGAAGATTGCATGGTTGAAAATTGCCAGGACAAATCCAGCAACCAATACGAACAAGCAGCTCAAGAAATAGCACAATTAGTAACCCAAAAGCAAAAAGAATATGGAAATTCATTCGGAAACGCTGATAAAATAATGAAAGTTTTATATCCAAATGGAATTTCCTTTGACCAAATAAAGGATGCTCTGGTTATCGTAAGGATCATAGATAAATTATTTAGAATATCCCATGGAAATCAGGGCCAAGAAAATGCCTTTCAGGACATTCTCGGTTACAGTTTATTAGCAGTTGTGAGGAACAAAATGAAAATTAAATACCTATCAATAAAAGCAGCATGCCTGCTCGGAAAATGCATAACAGGAATATTTGTATTAGCGTTGTTTCTAGTAGCATATTTTGGACTAATAGGATGTATTGGATTTGGTGGAGCATGGTTATTCAGTGTATTACCAGGATTGATTCAATATGCAATTGCTTATATCGTAGTCATAATTGTAATCGTACTTATATTAATGTTATCATATTTCATTGGCGAAGATGTGTTTAACAAATATAATATTAAGTTATGTAAAAAGAGGTAACATGATTTACATCTTTTTAGGAATACTAAAAGAGTTACTCCTACTATTTGGCTGTACATTTCTTGCAATTACGTTAGGCTTAGTTTTAGCAGACCTTCTTGTAACAGAATTCCACATAAGCAATGCATTATATCCAATATTTTTCCTATATAGTGTCATGTTGAATAGTTTTATTATGGAGAGATCTTCTTGAAACCAGACCCGCGTAAAGCCTATGGTAGCATACCACACCTAATTGGTAGCCAAGCAAACGGGGACAAATTTGTTTCCATTGGCCAGCATAACATTGCTACTAAGAAACCCAGGGACAACCATGACAAAATAATCGTTCAAGAAAAGCCAGATGGTTCAATGTGTGCTATCCTAAGGAAATATGATCATCTTATTCCTATTGGTAGAAATGGCCACTTCTGCGAAGATTCTCCTCACCTTCAGCACCGAATCTTTCATCAATGGGTCATGCAGCACTACGAAAAATTCGACTTCCTAAAAGATGGTGAAAGATTATGTGGTGAATGGTTAATCCAAGCGCATGGCACCAAATACAAGATAATCAGTCCTTACATTGTCTTTGACATCATGAAAGGTGATTACAGACTACCATATGATAAGTTTGTGGAAAGATTACCAAAGGACTTTGTTATGCCTTACCTACTTCATCAAGGCGGTCCCTGCTCGATAGAAGAAGCCATGCTTAAGTTAGGAGACTTGGGTTATCATGGTGGGCTCGAACAAGTTGAAGGTGCTGTATGGAGGGTGGAAAGAAAAGGAGAAGTAGATTTCTTGACCAAGTTTTTAAGAAGAAGTCCAGAAACAATTGGACGATACCTTGGTGATAAAGAGATTTGGAATGTTGATATTAAGAAGTTCAGGAAAGGATTGCCTTGGAAAATAAATAATGAGTAAAACAAAAGTTAAATTATAATAAAAATACTAATTTTTTAATATATAATTAAATTTTAAATTAAATACTATTATACAATGGTTGATTTATATGTCACTAAAAACTAAAAACCTGATAGGATTAAAATATGGTAAATTATTAGTAGTTGCATTTGCAGGGAAAAATAAGCATAAACAACATTGTTGGTTATGTAAATGCGATTGTGGTAAAGAAAAAGTTATTGTTGGAGGTTCTTTAGTTGGAGGATATTCAAAAAGTTGTGGATGTTCGCGTATAAAGAATATATTAAATATGCGTTTTGGACGTCTTGTTGTAAAAGAAATGAAACGTTCTGAAAAATATGGTATCTTATGGAAATGCCTGTGTGATTGTGGGAATATTGTATTTGTATTGAGGTATAGTTTAATTTCCGGCAATACAAAAAGTTGTGGTTGTCTTAGTATCGAACAATCACGAAAACGAGCTGGAGAAAATCACTCTTCTAAACGTCCAGAAGTTCGGAAGAAAATGTCCGAAAATCATTATGATAATAGTGGATGTAGAAACGGTCGTTGGCAAGGCGGTGTTTCTAAATTACCATATTGTGAAAAATGGAATAGTAAATTACAAGAACGAATAAGAGCATTTTTTGATTATGAGTGCGTTTTATGTGGAAAACCTCAAAGTGAAAATATTGATAAAAATGGCAAAGTTTGGAATCTTTCTTGTCATCACGTAGATTATAATAAACAAGTATGTTGTGATAATGATTTAGTAGCGCGTTTCGCGGCTCTTTGTTTGAGTTGTCATGGTAAAACGGGTTATAATAAAGAACGTTGGCAAGAAATTATTCATAGAATCATAGATGAAATTTATAATGGTAAATCCTATTACACTAAAGAAGAATGGAAACAATTAAAGCAAAGTTATAAATAGTGAGAAGTATTACTTGTAATTATGTCTGAAAGTAAAGGGTTATCTGAAGCATTAAATAACGTACTTTGTTCATATAATCAGGGACAGTATAGATATATTAATGAATTCATCAAATATGATAAGTCGGCCCGAGACATGCTGGCACTCGGGTTATTCCCAAATGCCAAAGAGATCACAGAGAGTTCCTCGGCTCTAAATGCCGTCCTAAGTAAACTCAAGTTTTATGATCGAGCAGACCCAAATGTGACCCTAGTTTCAGTGGGAGATGGCAGAACACCAAGGACTGCTGCGTTGTTTGCCTTCCGAACCAAGTGGCAATGCATAAGCGTGGATCCACAACTCAAGCAAGAAAAGATACCTTATTGGGAGCAAAACGTAGAAAGATTGAAATGCTACCCAAATAAAGTCGAAGATCTTGATCTTTGCTTTAAGAAGTGTGTCATAGTTGCTGTACATTCCCATGCTGATTTACATAGCACTTTGCAACATATCCGTGGAGAAGTCAGGAGCATGGTAGCAATTCCATGCTGTGTGTCTTATAATCATGAATTAAAGCCAAAGGAGTTTCGAGATAGTGGTATTTGGTCGCCGAAAAATTTAGTCAAGGTCTGGAGGTCTATCTAAATGCAACGTATCATAACAGGTACTACTAACCTAAGTGGAGAACGGATGATCAATTTCCGGGACGTAGATGTCCATAATAAGTTTATTTTTATAAAACATTCTGGATGTTTTGGAAGATTAGAAAGATATTCTGATAATAGATATTATATGTATTGTTTATCAGAAGTGGAAATATATCCAACTTTATGGTGCAATGACTTCGGAGGAGCGTACCAAAATCCGTTAACCTTAATAGAAAAGGTAATTAATAGCGGTGCCGATATTTACCAATTCGATACCTTCCAGGAAGCAGTTGACTGGATGTATCGAGAAACTAGATGACCAAAATGTATTTATAAGGACAAGTGAACAAGTAAAGTAGGTGATAAAATGAACAACTTTATAGATCTTCAAAAAGGACTGGAAAAACAAGTATCCAGTATGCTCAAGGACACCACGACCTTATTTGTAGTAGATCTTGACAAAGATAAGCTCTGGGAAACATATCTCAAGAGTTTTCCTATAGGCTCAAATCCAATGTTCCGGATAAGAACGGAGCATGATTGCTCGGCTTGTAGACACTTTATCAAAGCCTTCGGTAACGTAGTCACAGTCAAAAACAATGTAGTGACTTCTATCTGGGACTTTGATATGCCAGGCTCCCGATATGATTCTGTCATAAAGGCAATGTCTGAGTTTGTTAAGTCCCATAAGGTTTGTAATGTCTTTGTAACAGATACTGTCCAAATTGGAGTCGAAAAGAACTTCGAGCAAGTGGAATCCGGTAGCGTGGTCACCTGGGAACACTTCCATGTAACACTTCCTAACCAATTCAAAACAACAAAGGGAACGCTTGACACGGTACGTGGTAGAGCCAGAGATCTTAGGAACGTATTTAAGAGATCCCTTGAAGAGATATCCAGCGAGGCTGTATCCTCGGTATTAGAACTAATTGCACAGAACAGTCTTTATAAGGGAGAAGAGTGGAAGACTGTCCTTGAAACGTTCCAACGGCATCAAAAGGTTTATTCCAAGTTATCCCCTACTGATCAAGAAAATTACATATGGGAGCAATCTATAGTAGCAGGTCCAGTCATTGGAAAAATCAGGAATCACTCTATTGGAGTGCTCTTGGTTGATATTTCCAAAGGGATGGACTTAGATGAAGCAGTTAGGCGCTATGAGAAAATAGTTGCACCAAGTAGTTATAAACGGCCCAAAGCCATCTTCACCGCGAAGATGCTTAAGGACGCCGAACAAACCATTACAAAACTTGGCTATATGGAGTCACTTGGCAGGAGATATGCCAAGTTAGACGATATTACCGTGAATAATATTCTGTTTGCTAATCGTGATACTGTCCAAAAACTAACTGGTAATGTCTTCACGGAACTTGCACGTGAACAGAACATCTCGCCCAAGAACTTTAGTAAGATTGAAGAAGTCCCAATCGGAAAATTTGTCTCAGACATCCTACCAATGGCCAGCGAGATTGAAGTTCTGCTTGAGAATAAACATGTTCCGAATCTGGTCAGTCTAATTGCTCCCAAGGACAGTGCTGCCCCGAGCATATTTAAGTGGAATAACGCATTCTCGTGGGCATACACTGGAAACATTACAGATAGCATGAAACAGCGAGTCAAAGCCGCAGGTGGCTCAGTAGATGGTGTCCTACGGTTTAGCATCCAGTGGAATGACAACCACGACAACGAAAACGACTTTGATGCTCACTGCATTGAACCTACTGGAAATGAAATCTTCTTCATGAATAAAGCAAGAGTGCACCGTTCTTCTGGCATCCTTGATGTGGATATTGTTCAACCGTCGCGCCAAACTAAGGACGGAGTAGCCGTTGAGAATATTACATGGAGTGATCTGTCCAGAATGCCGGAAGGCATCTACAAGATGTTTATCCATAACTTCCGTCATAATGGAGGAAGATCTGGATTCTCAGCAGAAGTAGAATTTAATGGCCAAATTCATTCCTTTGCTTACAACAAGGAACTCAGGCAAAGTGAAAGGGTCCAAGTTGCTGAAGTCACTTATAGTAGAAAGAATGGCTTCTCGATAGTTGAAAAAATCTCGGGAAGCATGTCCTCACGAAAACTCTGGGAACTTGACACTAACCAGTTCCATCCAGTGCAGGTCGTAATGATGAGCCCGAATTATTGGGACGGCCAAGACGGCATCGGGAACAGACATTTCTTCTTCATGCTGAAAGGATGCCAGAACTCGGAAAGCCCAAATGGCTTCTTTAATGAGTATATAAAGAATGAGTTAATTGAGCACAAACGAGTCTTTGAGGCGCTGGGTAGTAAAATGAAAGTAGAACAATCTGAAGATCAGTTGTCTGGATTGGGATTTAGTTCCACTCAGAGGAATTCGATCATAGTTAAAGTTAGGGGTAGCATATCGCGAGTACTAAAGGTAACATTCTAAACGAGGTATATCAATGAATATTAATATGAATATGTTTGAATTAGCAAGCCGTATGAAACTCCGGTTTCCATATAAAGGTGTAGTATCTGTTGAAGATCTTTGGGACTTGTCTGTTCAGGAACTGGATAGACTATACAAAGGAGTAAATGCCAAACTCAAGGCCGAAAAAGAAGATAGCCTTCTTGGTCCCAAAGAGAAATCTGCCACAGATCTCGAACTTCAAGTAGCCATCATTCGACATATTGTAGACGTCAAACTCAATGAGATGGCTATCAGAAAAGCAGAAGTCGAGCGGGCTGGTAAAAAGCAAAAGATCCTAGCCATAATGTCCGAGAAGCAGGACATGGACCTGAAGGCGAAGTCCTTAGACGAACTGACCAAGATGCTAGAAGACCTCTAGTATTCTTCCTTTTTACAAGGAGAAACATAATGTCGATCATGAGAAGTGAAACACTAAAAGTATCTGTATTTGGTTTTATTATAATATTTATAATATTCTCATTAGGTGCATGTTTGTATAGTATAAAACCCATTGGTGAAATACTTGATAATTATCCTGGATTGAATGTTCCTTTTGCAATATTTGTAATTGTAATTGGATTTATTATATCAGTAATTATATTACATCCACTAGATAAAAAATGGGACACGGATTTATAAATATTTTGGACCAAAACTTATTTATTCTAAAAGCACATAGTACTTAGTATGTTAGAAGTACCTATTTCCTTAGTGAATCTTCATGATGCCTTGGTGAAGGCACCCAGTGAGCAACATAAGGCGCTAATCTTGCATGACTTTAAGACGAGCCGCTGGCAGAACAACCAGTATCTTGCATTAAAGACACAGGGACGTCCACTCAGTGTAATTCACAAGCCAAAAGGAGATGGTTTAGTTCGATGTTATTGGTGTGGAAAGAAACTGGACAATAGCCTAAGTAGGATAAGAGGAGTAGGACCTATCTGTATCGAGACGCATGGCTGCATGCCGGGTCGCGAACAGATTGAATCGGGACTTGCTCAAATCTATCTGGATTATAGAGCGACTTGTAAGAAGCCATTAGGTATCAGAAAGTGGTTGGAAACACTATCCGATAGTGAGTTCAAGAAGTATTGGAATAAATATATAAATCAATGAGGTGATATTATGAAAGAAATATCAAAAGAAGATAACGAAATGTTAAAACTAGCATATGAAATAAATGAAATTATGTTTAAAGAATTTAATAAAACTACATGTTCCAGTTGTCCTAAACAAAAGGAGGTAGGGTGTTGTTTGAACTGTGCACATACTGATGGATACTTCGATGGTTTTTCATTATATGATAATCCGGTTGCACAAGAACAACTTATTAAACTTAAGAAATCATATGGGTTTAGTAAAAAATATGGATTCTTTGATATCAAGAAACATTGTTGTAAATTGCCAAGGAAAAATCGCAGTTGCTTATGTCTTTCTTATTGTTGTAAAGTTGAATTAGAGAATAAGGCAAAAGGAATAGTTAACACTATTAGAATCATACGAAAAGAAAATGGTATGCTTTATTGAGGTGACATTTTGTTAAATCTTTTTAAATATAATCCACATAAAAATAAACAATTCCGGCAAGGTCAGGAAAAAGCAATCCTGGACATGCTTAAATTATACGATAATGATAAAAAAATTATAACGCTAAATTCGCCCACGGCAAGTGGAAAAGGAACAATGCTATATGTCCTTGGTAGAATATTTGAAAAGGAGTATAATTTGGAAAATATAACTTTTACTTCTCCCCAAGTAGCATTGATTTCTGAGGGGAACCTCTTCGATCTTCCGAAACTTGTTGGTAAAGGTAATTATCCATGTTTAGCCATAAAGGATATCTGTGCGGATGAATGTCCGTTTACTAGCAAAGAGGAAGGCTTCTCTATATGTAAAGACTGTCCACATAGGTTAGCGAAGGCTAGATATAAACAAGCGAAATTTGGCGCAACAACATTTTCCCGTTATAGCACAGATCCTTCCATTTTCATGGAAACTTCTGTCCTTCTTGTGGATGAATCATCTGATTTGGAAGGCGAACTCCTTAAAAAAGCAACTATTGAGTTAAATTTAGATTTAAAATCAATTACCAAACAGCGAAATATCAAGGATCAAGTCACTGATTTACAAAAATACCTTTCTAATTTTGATGTTAAGTCTCACTTACAAAAGCGCAGTGACGAACTTCAACTTACTGTTGGCCACCTTTCTAAACAGTGCAAGGAATATCGAAGTGAATGCTTTAAGTCGGGTAGACGACCAACAAGTTCAGAAATAAAACACCTAAAAAATATCCAACACGAATATAATCACTATCATCGAATGGAAACGGCATGTGGACATGCTCTGAGATACCTCAAACTTGAGGTACCTTATGTCCTAACTGTAGACATCGAGGAAACCTATGAGCCTATGCTCATGAAGAAAGTACCAAAGCCAATTCCTTATTTCAAACTCTTGGATTCGCATGTTTGTTTTGGAGATCTCATAGCCAACTTGGACTGTATTGTATTAGCAAGTGGTACACCAACAACAGAATTGGTCACAAGTAAATCCTCTGAAGTTAAAGTTGAGCATCCTATTCCAGTTGATCGACGTCTTATTTATTATGAGCCAGTTGGTTCGATGAACTTGGCTAGCCGGGAGGTTACGGCCCGTCCAATGGCACAAAGAATCGCAGAACTCCATAAAACCTTTAGTAAACATACTCTAGTACACTGTGGATCTTACCTTGTTGCTAGATTACTAGATGAACATCTTTGTAACCTACACAATAATGTAATCTGCCAAGAACAAGGTTATCGAGAAAAGGCACTAACCGACTGGCAAAAATCAGATGATTGTATATTTCTTAGTGTAAATTACGAAAAGGGAATTTCTTGTGACGGTCCGGAATATCCATTGAATTTGATTGGAAAAATTCCGTTTCCTAATTTTGGTGACACATGGGTAACCAAAAGGAATGCCTTAGACAGCCAACAATGGTACCTCAAAAGTACTATAGTATCAGTACAACAGGCATGTGGTAGAACGACTAGAAGTCCTGATGATTTCTCGCTCACGTATATTCTGGATTCTTCATTTTATTATTTATATAATAGAAACAAACATTTATTCCAAGATTGGTTTAAACAAGCATTAATTATAATATAGATTTAATATTTTTTACAGGATGAATGTAATATGAGATTATTAACTCACAATGAAATTGAAAAATTACTAACATACGAATTTTTGTATGAGGAATATGTTGTAAAACAAAAGTCATATGCAAGAATTGCTAAGGAAAACGGTATTTATAGTGGCACGGTTAGTGTATATGTTAAGAGGTTTGGAATACCATCAAATGGATTTGGTAGAAAGGGATGCATACCCTGGAATAAAGGATTAACAAAAGAAATCGATGAAAGGATAGCGGCATTATCAGAATCAAGATCCGTTAACAGCAAGAAAATGTGGCAACGACCCGGGTTTCGAGAAAGACATCATGAAATAATGAATTCTCCTGAAATAATACGCAAGAATTCAGAAAAAACAAAAGAATTATGGCGTGATCCGGTCTGGCGGGATAAAGTAACAAAAAGTATAACAATAGCAAATAACAGACCGGAAGTTATAATGGCAAAGTCCAAAAGAGGAAAAGAACTTGCAAAAGATCCTGAAATAATACGCAAGAATTCAGAAAGTCATATATTATTATGGCAAGATCCTGAATGGAGAAGAAAATCAATTGAATCACATAACAAACCAGAAGTTTTATCAAGAATAGGAAAAGCATCTAAGGAGCGTTGGTTAAATATTAACTGGCGTGAACAACAAATAGAAAAAATACGGATTGCTAACAATACTCCGGAAACAAAAGAAAAACATTCTATTATTGCAACTGAATTATGGAAAAACAAAGAGTTTAGAGATATTCATGTAAGATCAACAACTTTACAATGGGAAAATGAAAAATATAGGAAAAGAATGACTGGTATTAATAGCCCTATGTATGGTAGAGTTGCTCCTTGTGGTTCAAATGGATATAATGGTAGTTATTATACACCATTACATGGAAATGATATATATTTACGATCATCATATGAAGTTCGAGTTGCAATAATTCTTGATAAGTTAGGAATTAATTGGAATTATGAATGCATGACTTTTTATTTACCAGATATTCAAACATCATATCATCCAGATTTTTATTTATTAGATTATGATATCTATTGGGAGGTTAAAGGATGGCTTGATTTAAAGAATGAATTAAAAATGATAACATTCTTCAATTCTTATAAAAATATAAATCTTAATATAATATGGTTACCTGATATTATATACATGGAACGTTGTATTGATATAGGTATTTCATTTGATATCGAAAATGTTGGCAGTAAATTTTTATATACAGATAAAGTTATTAAGGATATGCTTAAATTTTCAAAGACTTGCTTACAAAAATAATAACTAACCAAAAAGTATTTAAATAGATAGTTATAATAAGAAAACTAGGTGATAATTCTTCCTCATTATAGAATAATTGACCACCATTATCCCGCCAATGTACAATCTGTTCTACAGACATTTCAAGGAGTTCCTCGTAATTTGATATCTTGGCAATATCAAATAATCGGCAACTCAATATTTTTATACTGGTATATTGCTTGCTGTTCTTGCTAGCATTACCACCAAAAACTTCAAAGTAATAGACAAGGGGTACTGTGCCTCCTATTAGTTTTTCAGCTATTGGCTTCAAAGTCTTCACGATACCAAGTGTTGGATTTTCGATAAGGTCTCCCTTAGCGTATAGTAATTCTTCCCGAGAACCAATTATGTAAAATCCGTAAGGAAACATAATTACGCGACTATTAACACCATCAATTTTCTCCCTTTTGATGACATAATCATTAAAAACAACTTGTACTTTATCTTGGAGTCTACCTTTATCACCCATCACATGATACGTCAAGATACTTGGATATTTGGTCATTGAGTTAATTTTATCAAACATGTTTAACCTCACAATTGTCAATATGGTTAACATAGACAACTTCAAAGTCGTCTTGATTCACAATTGCCTGGGCAATTTCCTCGGCGTCCTCAGTGGACTTGGCATCCACAAAAATAGTGGCAACTGCTGTGACTGTAGCCGTTAGGATTACTTCTTTTTTCATAATACCAAATTAATGCTTTCTATATTTATATGTTTTGGTTTAAGATTGGAACCAAAAACTATATAAATATCCAGTATAACCTAGTATTATGCTTACTCCTCCTTCCATTGGTCAAGCAATTGATTTTGATAGTCGAATTCATGGTATAGTTAAAGATATCCGTGCCACTCAAGCACTCATTGTATTTGGAGATGGTTCTGTAGGTTGGCATTCTATTCATAATATGTATGCACATATACCAAAAACTATTTAAACAAGAAAACCTATAGTAAGTTTGGTGAAAAGTTGTGGTATTGTCAACAGAAGAAATGAATGTCCTGCATGGGCTTATCAATACAGCAGGAAATGTATCGACCTATAGTTATGAAGTTGCTGTAAAAGGCACGGTAATTGAGGGCGCGGCAAGTCTCCTAATTAGTATAATTGCAATTGTTGCTACGGTTATTATCGCTAAGAAGATGTTTGGTTGGGCGAAAGAACAGCATGATGATGGTGCATATGCAATAGTCGGCTTTGGAATCATAGTAACATTGATAGTTGCTTATGGTATATCTTTCCTGTTGTTACATGGTCCTATTATGAGCATTGGTGCTCCGGAGTATGTCGTAATTGATAAAATTCTGAGTGCTGCTGCGAATGCCGCCACTTAAAACCAAAACCTTTTTATACTTAAAAATATCTTTTTAACAAGGAGTTGATTAAGTGAATCGTATTGATCAAGGTCGTTTTGATAATTTAATTTTACCTTTGCTTAGAGATTGTTTTAGTCTTTCAGAATGTGATTGTGATATGTGTCCGAAGCCATGCATCCTTTATCAGGAATTGCATGCACAATCCGTAGATGAGGTTCCAGATATCCTAAACACTTTAAGAGGATTATTTTTGGAAGAACTTATCATGAGAACAACCGCGATAATCCAGAATCCAAGATATAATGAATTAAGTATAAAAGAATTTAATAACATATTATCCAATAAGAATTACTTTAGGCTAAACTTAGAAGACGACCTCATAGCAATCTTTTGAGGTGTTAGAATGTTCCGCTTTTGTGAGAAGTGTCATTCAACAAAAGATGTTCAGAAACACCATATTATTCCGATTGGATTAATAAGACTCATGAAATATGAATTTGTCCACACCATCTCAAATGAAATGTTCTTATGCCAAAAGTGCCATGAAAAGTTTCATAGGAGGTTCTGCCCAGAAAAATTCTATTGGAAAAGGTTAGGACGAAATCAGGTCTAATCCCTGCTTCTTCAGAGGCGGGATACAGCCCGTACCTACCAAAAGGTATATTAACTAATGGTGACTAGATAACTAATAATGGTTTGGGATCACATACCAGTGATTTTAAATTACAAATGTCCATTGACAAACGTGTCGATGTAAATGATCACTCATCTTAAGTTATACAAACGAAAGATGTAATTTAATATCACAATACAAAAGGTGAAATAAACAAATGAGAGTGTTTCGATATAGACTCAAGCCAACAAAGGCTCAAGTAACCAAGCTGAATGAGCAGCTAGAGCTTTGCCGGTGGGTCTATAACGAAACTCTTGCGATGCGAAAGAACTCCTTTGAACAAGAAGGTAAATCAATAAGTTACTTTGCATCTAAGAAGATGCTGCCTATCTGGAAAGAATCCAAACCTGAACTACGATCGGTCCATTCTCAGGTATTGCAAGATGTTGTTCTCAGGGTAAACCTTGCCTTCAGTGCATTCTTCCGAAGAGTTCAATCAGGCGAAGAAGAACCTGGTTATCCGAGGTTCAAAGGAAAGAACAGATATGACAGCCT